>Ga0209489_101402_pt1 | contig 49411 bp, 23 predicted proteins | sample SiratrowhiteBW_FD_187527 | JGI IMG/M metagenome (GOLD analysis project Ga0209489, IMG submission 187527) | Root nodule microbial communities of legume samples collected from California, USA - Siratro white BW (SPAdes) (version 2) | ecosystem: Host-associated > Plants > Roots > Nodule | place... | reverse complement strand
TATATATATATATATATATTGTTATACACTACTTTCGCTAAAAAAAAGTTTAAAGCTAGTCTGAACAGTAACTATTCATAATTTAGAAAGATTTTTTTCATGAAAATAAATAGCCAAAATATTTTAATTTTTAATTATGAAAATGATTTTTTTATTTGAAATTATGTTTGATAGTGTGAGACTCAATTTATAAGAGTTCATTTTTTATTTATTATATAGCTTCATCTCTTCAAAAATTTAAAAATTATATATCTTTTATAAGTTTCTAAACTAATCTTCTATCATTTTCAGTGTTAGATCGCACTAGGTAGAGGTTGAAAAAAATATTAGATAAAGTTTTTTATTAAAATTTTGATTTAGGTAAATTTATAGTTACCTTATAGTTCATTTCTTTTTTATTTTCTTTCTTTTTTATTTTCTTAACACTGTTTTTATTATGTTTCTAATGAAGTGATTGAATGGTAATATTTAATACTAGTGGACATTAAAGGTTAGTTAATGAGATAACGTTTGTTAATTAATCTCTGTGATTTATCGCTGACCTTTCCTTTCCATCTTTATTGAATGAAGTGTGACGTCAATATTCTTTCCCAAGCTAAATATTAGAATGGTCCACCTTTTTTGTTCTCATCAGTTGGTATCATAACTTCAACTCTTAATATTTAGTGAAGCATAATTTTGGACTTATATGAGGTACTAATGTTAAAAGTGTTTCTCAATTCAATACATATCACAAATTGTTTGGTGATGATTTTATTTTACAAATGGGAGGAAATTGCAAGAGAACTTCAAAGAGAGAAAAAGGAAAGAAAAGAAAGAGCAATTGTGAGAAAAAAAAATTAAAGAGAAGGAATTGTGAGAAAAAAAACTAAAGAGAAGTAATTGAGAAAAAAATAAATAAAAGATAATGAGTTAAAAAAGATAAAAGAAAAGAAATTGAGGGAAAATAAAATTCATGCAAAAAATACAAAAAAAAGAAAGGAGAAATAAACAAAAAAATAGACTGAAAAAAGGGGAAGGGAAAAAATAATAATAAATATATTTTTTATGATTGTGCAAATATTGTTATTTTATCGGTTTGACAATGTGAGAAAGAGTTTTTCATAAGATATTTTAACTACACATTACTTGAATAATCATTTGAGTCTTTTTTATAATTTTTACTATATTTTTAATTAAGTGGTTGAATGGTCACATAAAAAGATAAAAGAAAATTCAAAATGAATCATTTGTGTTCTCATGGTAATGATGCATATAGTGATAATTAAAGACAACAACTAGTGGGAGTTAAATACTAGTGAGTTATAAATTTAAAGGGTCTTACACAATTTGATGTACTTAAAATGTAGGAAGGTATATATAAGTTTAATATATATGGATCTGAATTTGATCTTATGAGGGTAAGTTCGAGATCAATCCCCATCACTTATAACTCATCTCTTAATCTTTTTTAAGTGTAAGTCAATATCATTCTCCAAACTCGAATATTAAAATTACCTCTCTTATGTTCTCGTATTAGTATAGTCCACAAGTGATGTTATTTTGGTTTCTTGATCTATACTCTAAAAGTTATTTGAAACTTTTTGTACTTTTTTGGAAGTTCTATGGTGTTCTTGCAAGACCAGTAAGCCTTAATAACCGTTGAGGCCCTAATAACCGTTGAGTTTTGAGTCGGCTCCTGCTTCTGTGTTGGGTGGGTCCTTACACTCAAGTTAGTGATGGTCTGAGTAATAAATAGAGGGTGAATATGATCAAAGTAACAATACCTTATGTCTTAGAGTGATATTTCTACTTATAGGTTTTCTCATGGGCCTTGTGTGTCTGAGCCACAAGCCCAATTCACTAAAGGTCTTCATGTGTGTCTCTTTACATGTTCTGAATGACAGGTTGTCACATGTATCTTGTCAGTGACACGTTAGAGAAAAGGATATCTAGGACTGACCGAGATGAATACATTTCGGTTAGCTTGTGAAGAGACACGCTGGGTGGCTTAGATGACATCATAGTGCAAATATAGTTTGGATATGACAGTAACTTTTTGATTGAATAAAATTAGGATTGATGTTGAGAATCTTAGTTTAGACTGATGATGATAGACATGTTAGACTAGTAATCTATATGGAACAATTTAAAGAGAATTAAAAAGTATAACTACTTAAATTTTTAGATGAATTGAATGTATTATTAGTATTCACCAAAATAACATAATATTAAAAATATTAAAAGATGTTTGTTTAGATGGTGTATTTTGGTTTTTAAGTTTTTTTTTTTTGTATTTTGTTATAATTTTACACTCCTTATCATCAATCTAGACAAGAAGTGACATTAAATGTATGCATAAATTATTATAAAGCTTTGATATATCAATTGATAGTTTGAGTAACAAGGGTTAATGTTGTCAGTCCAATACATTCTTACGTATTTATATTTGAAAATTTATTCTAAGTTAATATATATATATATATATATATATATATATATATATATATATATATATATTGATTAGTATAATTATATATAGTTTTTTATTAGTATAATTATATGTTATGCAATCCAGAATTATCTTAAAAAAATTATTTTGTTTTTAACTAAAAGAAAAACAGAAAAGGATAGTTTTTATGTAAAAGAAATCATTAATCAGAAAGATATTTATTATAACAAAAACGAAAGATTTACTTGAAAAAATATTTATTTACCAAAAGGATTATTTTCTTAAAACGATTGAATTTTAAAGAATTCATTCTTACAGGGTAAATGCATTAGCAATAATAAACTCTTATGAGTTATCAGTTTCAACCTTCATCATCCATATTAACAGAAATTTTAGATTTTCCATCATATACTACTTTTCAAATGAATACAACCTCACATTCTCAATAAAAAGAAAATGAAAACTTCAGTCAATTTGATTTGAAGAAAAATAAATTGCAGTCATCTTAGGGTGAAGAAAGTAAGATCCAAGAGACATTAAATATCGTCATGGTTGATAAATTGGTATCAAATCATTGCAAATTTATTCGTTTTGAAATTTTATTGTGATGCATGGACAACATAGCATAAGCTTTTTGAAGATTACTAACTTTGGAAAAAATAAATAGAAAATAGCATTGTAGGGTGTGCATGAGTATCATAATTGTCACCTATCTTGTGGCTTATTTGCTCCACACGTTGTTGTCACTGGCCCAACATTGCACATTACCATTTATTTTATTCACTTTTTTATTTCATGCAAACACTTCTTCTTCTTCTAGGAATCCTATGCTACCACCTAGCTTTCTCCTTCTTCTTCTTCCCTTCCATCTTTCATTCTAAGCTTTCATTTTCTTCCACGTGATGTGCTAACAATGCCAATGCCATTGCCAATTCCAATGCCATCTATCTTTCTATCTACACTTTCTTCATGCTTTCCCCCCATTAAAAAAATACAAAAAAAGAAACAACTTTTCTTTCTATTTGTGTCATTTTGCAACTCATGCATAGATGGCAACAAATGGAGGAATAACACCCTTATGGAATCTAACACAATTACACCAGGGTTCACAGTCTCACGTCTGATTCTAATATCAAAGACTTTATTTTTTTCATAAATAAATTAATGGGCATTTCCATTCCCACATTGCATCTTTGGCTTACAAAAAGGTTTATATCTTTTTTTAATGGTAGGAGTACTTTCACATTGCATTTTATGTCCATCCAATTGATTACCGAATCAATATATTAGGATCTCATTTAATATATCTTTTGACATGGAAAGGTATTATATTATAGTGTTTCAAACTTACATGCATGTGATGAGTTTTATTCCAATTTTATACTACTCGGATGCTATTTCTTTTGAGTAATGATTTATAACTATTTTAATGGGATATTTTGTTTTAATGCACACTTTTAGTAAGGCATTTTTATTCTTGATTTTAAATAATAACCACCATGACTTAATTGACTTCATTTAGCTTTTCATGTCCATATTTATTTGAAAAAACACACAGAAAGTTGTGAAGTGACTCATTTTCCTTAGGGGTAATAATAATAATGTCAAAAATATTATTTTTATTATTAATAATAATACTAATGTTGGGGTGATTCCTTAGTAATGAGGGCTATGAAAATGCCAATCAAAAGAGAATTGCTTTGGTAGGTGGGTTGGAGTAAGACAAGAATAGGGTGACAGGTGTTTAAAAAACAAATGGCATAACATTAATACAAACCAGATTTGAAACAAAATGTAAGCAAGTTGATTATAGTAATCAATAATAGCGGCTATTAAGCTGTCAAAATTAATAGCAGTATAATAATAATAAATAATAGCTTGATATTTTTTTTCCCTTCTTTATGAGATTTGATATGCTAAGCACCAAAGTAGGGAAATTAAGTTACAAATCTTGATTGATTTGAAGGCAGTTGGAAGATATTTTTCTGTGTTTCTGTTGTTGCTGTTTATGACTAAGTAAAACTTCCAGAGACTTCACAAGAACAAAATATTTTATACCATTTCATTACTGTTCACAATATACAGATGCTGATATGCTATTATTATGTATAAATATAAATATAAACAAATACTAATACTAGTATATTAAATATAAATTCATATGCGTGAAGCATGATAGTGATTGGTTTCAATCTACATGTTCATGATCTGGTGACAGAGAACTAGTGACCCTCATTTGTCATTGGGGTGGCCTCTTTCTTTGCTTCTTCTTTCTAATTGATTGGAGAAAATCCATGTTTTGGAGCCTGCATGATTGCTTTAGCATTTTTAATTTTCCTTCTGCAATCTGCTTATGAATTCAAGTGAATATCTGATGAGATTTCTCTTGTAGTTTTGACTGTTTGGTTTTCTTTTATCCATCTCTTCAATCCCCTAATAGGTGTTTGATGAAAGTTTTCTCTTTTGTTTTGTAGTAAACCAAAAAACACCCCCTGTTTGTGTTTGTTAAGGAATTAGGAAAACACACAAACATGATATAAGTCTTTTGCATATGCAACACAAGCCAACAAAACATCAATTAAAACACCCCCAGAGAGGTACAGAGTGACACCCTTTAAGGCTTGCTTTAACTACTGAGCTACTACAGAAGTGGCCCTCCTTTTTATTTGTAGCTTTGTACCTTCCTTTATTGTTTTCTTTCCCTGACCATTTTTCTCTCTTGTCTTTCTAACACATATGTTAGCTGATTCTATTCATATCAGGACTTTTAAACCGCATCCAATCTCACTTCTTCTCCCCTCTTGTTGCCTTTCAATTTTCTCAAAAGTTTAATCCTTGCAAACAACCCTTGTAGAATTCATGTCTAACATGTACAATCAGATTCCCTTACCTTCATCCCAAAGGGCCAATTCACCAAATATAAACATGAGAAGCAGTTTTGAGGTTGATAGGTATGTGGATGATGATTCTTCTGACGTTTATTTTGGAACTTTTGATTTTCATTTGCACACACATTTACATATTAATTTCAATCAATTTCTTGGAATATGTTCTTATTTACGTTTGTTCTAGTCAGTACTTAACGGAGCTGCTAGCAGAACGCCAAAAGCTTGGACCTTTCATGCAAGTTCTACCCTTATGTACCAGACTCCTTAATCAAGGTCCGTTTATTCCATATCAATGTATTCAAGTATTCTACTGTGAATTTTCTCCTCTTTCTTTTCAACTGATCTCTATTGTTTCATTTGAATTAGGCCATGTCATGGCAAAATTAGTTTTCTGGTTATATGTACTAGTTTTTCAATGTTCTTTCTCTTCAAAGGTTTTAAATTGTGGTCGCAGTTTCGTTGCATTCCTCAATATTGTGAGAAATTGCGGACAAATGCGACCGATGCATCCACAATTGTGGTTGTAGAGATTCCAACAACCTTGACATTGCGGGTGGAATTGCAGCCAGGGACTGTTTTTAAAACCTCTATTTAATCTTCTTTAAAATGCACTGAAATGTCAATTTCTGACCTTAACTGGCCTGAACCAGTTAATGCTTGAATGAATCATGGTTACTAAATGCCTAAGGAATTAGAAGTTTAAACATGTATGTTTTGAAAAACAAGCAACTGAATTAGTCTCTTCTTTAAGTTACATTGCAAAGGTAACTTCCCAGTCATTCTCTAGAATTCTTATCTGTTGATCAATCAAGAAAAGGAAGCATCTTAGAATGATACTTTTTGGGTGACCCGCAAAAAGAATATATGGTACTAAAAGATGGTGACAATTTTAGTCATTGCCTCCTTTCAGAGAAATGCAAAAATATTTCTAGCTTTGAGACTTCCTCTAGTCTAAGAAAATAAAAATTGCATGACTAGAACAAACCTTCAAATGATTGCTATCAGAAAGGTTGCATTAATACCATTTATGTTCTTTGATTCACTGATCTTTGTACAAATTCTTATATTCACCATTACCTTATTATTCTCAGAGATTTCAAGGGTTACTGGAAAGAATGAACTAGTGCAGAACCAAGGATTTAGTGACTTTGATAGAATGCGATTCATAAATCCAAGTCATATGGTTTCTCCAAACTCAACATCAAACTTCACTGGCTGGAACAGCCTGTCACATGAAGTAAGCACCTCAGTTTTTATGTTCTATTCACTGTATATCATTTATGTGTTGTTGTAAAAAATTTATATATGCTTTAATCTTTGTTCTATAACACAGTTTGATTTCTTTCTATCATGTACCAGCATTCCTCTTACGTATCTGTTTTCATTATAATCTCTAGTTTCTTTTACTGATTGGTTAAACTTGTCATACATCAGAGACTAGCTAGTATGCAGGGACTAAACATGGATTGGCAAACTTCACCGGTTGTTCCAAGTTCTCCTATTGTGAAGAAAATATTGCGCTTGGATATTCCTAAGGATAGCTATCCAAATGTAAGATTTGTAAGATGCTTCATAGCATTTTACTATGAACAATAAATCATGCTGATTCTTATGATATTTTGATAGTTTTAGGACTTCAATTTCTGTGCACTGTCAGTTTAAAAGTTTTACACTGTCATAAATCAAAGACTCAACAAACTTGCTATTTATGACTATTTCTGATTGATGAAAATATAATCAGTGCATGAACTAATTACTTTTATATTCTGTTGACCTTTGAGTTACTGAGGCTATTTTAATTTTCAGTTTAATTTTGTTGGCCGGCTTCTTGGCCCTAGGGGTAATTCACTGAAGCGAGTGGAAGCTACTACAGGTTGCCGTGTATTTATCAGAGGGAAAGGTTCAATTAAAGACTTAGACAAGGTAACATCCTCTAGCTTATTGCATTGTTCATTAACTTTATGGAGCCTAGTTTTATTGCCATCAATTTTTCAGTTTTTGTAGACTATTTTTGTTGTTTCCACATCAATGTTACTTGTAAGCTCTAAATTTGTTCTACTTTTTTTACTCTAAAGGAAGAGTTGTTAAGAGGAAGGCCTGGCTATGAGCACCTGAATGATCCACTTCACATTTTAATTGAAGCTGAACTACCTGCCAGTGTTGTTGATGTAAGGTTGAGGCAAGCACAGGAAATCATACAAGAATTACTTAAACCAGTGGTATTTCTCTCCCTTTCCAACTATGTTGCAGAGTCTACTACATATTACTACTCTTTTATTGTGCCTTCTTTTTAACCAATTTTTCTATGAGCGAAGTCCTAGGGCAAAGTCACATTATGGAAATCTCTTGTGTAGTTAAGAAAGTGTTTCTGATTCTCCTCCCCTTTCATGTGCAGGATGAGTCACAAGACATTTACAAAAGACAACAACTAAGAGAACTAGCTATGCTTAACTCCAATTTCAGAGAAGAGAGCCCTCAACTGAGTGGTAGCGTCTCTCCATTCACTTCTAATGAAATAAAACGGGTCAAAACTGATCAATAGTGATTATATGCTTCCTGTAACTAAATTTTGTAAAGCTGCAATGAAAAGACCCTGCTGATTTGATGCTGCTGATTTGAAGAACAAATAAAGAGAGAAAAACATATTATTCATTGTCACCAGACAAGAAAAAACTATTCAACTACATTTTGACCTATTTATCACTCCATTATCTTAATTTTTGCAATTTTCAAACTGTTTATTCATAGTATTGGAAAGATATGTCTCCATATCATATGTGTACTTCAACTTTTTCTTATCTGCAATTATTCTAGTTGAGTTGCACATATATATTTATCTAAAAATGGATTCCTCATAACAAAATTCTATCACACAAACCAGCTTGACACTCAAATCCTGATCACATGACAATATGGAACTATACATGTTTGCTATAGTATACTTTTGTCTAAAAAGCACAATAATTTCTCAATATCATGTGACAAATTTTGACATATGAGCACCTTACTGAGCATAAATAGCATTGCACCACTTGTTCTCAGTATCATGGCTACTTCTTTGTGACAAAGTTTGGCCATATGAGCACCAAGCAAAAACAATTGAGCTATGTGTACTTTTCAACAAACCCCTTTTGTAGCACAAAACCATGTCTTGGGGAAATTCTCAATGGTGGGGGCCTTAGAATTTATTGTAGATGTGATGTTATTGACCATGACTTTGCTGAGAGTCTGAGACAAGCTAACCTTCTTTTAGGTTGACTTGTAAATCATTGTCTCTGTAAAGTGGGGAATATTCTAGATTTCATTTGTCAACCATGCATGCAACAATCATTTCACTATGGACATTACTTTTCTTCATCCCTTTATGAATCTTCTTTACAATATAAAGCTAAACTTTTTCTTCCATGACAATAACCATGAACTTAAAGATGCTTTATAACAACATGCTAAGATTCAAGAATCAAAGTAAATCAATACTATATGATACTTTTTTATTTGTAATTAATTATGTGTTAATAAGTTTTTCTACTTGGAGAACTTCTTCCTAATAAACTCAAAATTAAAAAAAAAAAATCTCCAAATAAATCAACAGTTAAATATTTAAATACATCATTTTTTTAGAATCAACCCTTCTTAAGTGAATTTGTGTTCTTCAATGGACTGTAAAACAGGTCAGAAATAACTTAGCAAACACCAATCTCTAACCTTATTTTTTATTTTTGAAACTATTTTCAGAAAAAAAAATTAAATAAATTAATTAATATAAATGAAATGAGTAAACTGAAAAAGGTTTTCAAAAGTAACAAAATAAAAATGGGATCAGAAATCAGTTTTTATTTCTAACCGTTTTTCAGTCAGGTTGAGACTGAAGAAAAGAAATCAGCTTTTAGAGTCCCGTTCAGCAAGAAACTGTATTTAAATAAATATTTGACCATTAGGTTTATTAAATGTATATTTAAATTTGTGAGAAACCTCTTTAGTTTAATAATTGTATATATATTAAATATATAATTCAACTATTAGATTGAGGGTTTTTACTGACTGAATTAAACTTATGAGTCTATAAAAACTTAAGGATTATATGATATTTTATCAATTAATTTAATCTTAACTTATAATAATCTTTTTTTAAAATATAAGAATATAGGTTATAAAGTTACATATTTAAAAATATTTAATTTGTCTAAAATTTAGTATATATAGATGATCAAGATTATATATAAGTTACATGTTTAATCCAACTTGGATGAAATTCAGGAGTCCAATCCATTAACCAACTCCCAACTTTGTATAGTAAAAAAGCCCAAACTCGTAAGTTTATCTCTTTGAGTAAAAAACTGATTATTTTTTAAATTAAGTAAAAAAAAAATAGTGTAAAATTTAAAAAGCTATGTTTCTTTGATTGTTTTTTAATTCTATATATTTTATTAATAATCACTCAATATATTCTTTTTAATATTTATTTATTAAGTTTAATTGCACATTTTTGTATTATATTTGTGTGATTTTGGTCTTTTAGATTTCTATTGCATAAATTAAGTTGTGTTAGAGTAAATTACACAAATACTCACTTTAGGTTTTCAATAATTCTATTGTATTGCATTTTTTAATTCTACATAAATATTTTTTATTTTAAAATATTACATCATTCCACTTTTGTATTACACATGTAATCCTTCTTTTAAGTTTTAACAATATTACATCCGTTAAATTTTAAACACATGCATCACCTCTACGGATGTTATTATAATAACAAAAAACCATAAGGTATAATTATAATTTAATTATATTTGTTTTCAATGTAATTTATTCTATATATTATAATTGTGTAATTCTTACCAAATTGTGTAAATAATAAATAATAAGATGACATAGAGTTAGTTATTATGTTATTTGGCTGACACATCTATTAGTGAGACTTGATCTCAATTTAATTACTAAAATTGTAATAAAGTCACATAAACTTTTGTGTGGTTTGTTCAAAATAATATATATATATATATATATATATATATATATATATATATATATATAATATCTTTAGACCTAATTCATTCAATAGATATTTGAAAAACTAAAGTTATATAACTATAAAGAAGGATAAAAAACATGAAAAACTTTTATTTATTATTATACACTAATTTTCATGTGAATTTTTCTTAATAAAAATAAACTTACACAATTTAATAAGATTATGCAAACTAATTAATAAAAAAATTGTATCAATGTTAATTAATTAAAGATTATATCCATACGTAGCAAATTTTTATTTGAATAAAAATATATAATTTAATATATTTTAAATGTGTTTAAAATAGTTTTTATCAGTTTATGGTTTAGTGTAAATATTTCTTTGTAAATAATATTTGCAAGACAAGGTGTGTTCTTCTTATTAGGATAAAAAGAATATCTAATTTTCAACAACAATACTATGATTACTAAAATAAACTAAGTAAACTACATAAAATAGTATAAGTCATTCATTTATTAAACACTTAATCATATAGTAAATTAAAGTTATATTTATTGAGGTTTTCAAAAATTACAATTCTCCTTTTCCTTTTATTGTAATCATCTCCTTTCCTCAGAATAGATATAACTTGCAAGTTAGATATTTGATAACTTGATTGAATTTAAATTTTAATAAGAATAAATTTAACAAATTTTAAACTACTTTTTCTTCTGTGCACATAATGTAGATTGAATAGTTCAAAAGTTAGATAGACAATATTTAATGTCCTGCAACTCATGTCACCATAGGAGAATGACACATCAAAATGTCACCTTAAAAGAAAGATTATAAAATATAAGTATCATAAATAAACGATGCAACATGACAGTGAAATTCAAATTAAAACTAATATATATATATATATATATATATATATATATATATATATATATATATATATATATATATATTTGTTAATTATTATAGTTATCAGACACCTGGGATGACCCTTACGATTTATTCTATTTTTTAGCAAGAACTTTCTACAAGTTGAAAATTGAAAAAATTATACTTCTTTTCTTCATTGTGGTTTAAGATTTTACTAGAAGGGATAATTTCTTTTATATAATTTTTAAAGGAACAGTATGTTATTATACATTTTTTTAATCTATATTTACTGTCATTACAATTTATCATTTTGTTATTATAACTATTTTTTCTCTCCATGTTGATTAAATTAAAAGAATAGCTATAAATAATTTTTTAAAATTTCAAATATAAAAAAATAACATTTTTTTATTAAAATATGAATTTATGAACATATTTAAATTTATAAAATAAATCAATAATATGTGTACTTTGATTATTTTTTTTTTCCATTTCTTTGTTTTCTATCATCTCAATATTTTATCCTTTCTTGTACACATTTTCTCCACAAAAGATTTATTCATTAAAGGTTAGCATATATTCTCACACTTCCTTTTAAATTTTCTTATTTAAGGAAAATTCTTTTTATTTAAATGTAATTTTAAATTTTAAAATAATATTAATTAATCTTTTCTTTATTTATAATTTTATTCTTCTTCTAATCTCTTCTTAATATATATATATATATATATATATATATATATATATATATATATTGTAAATTTTGTAAATCATTAAAATAAAAAATAATTATATTTTTTATTTTTTTAGAAAGAACCTTAAAGGGTACCTCAAAATTTTGTTTTGTTAGTTCTTTTTATACACATCTGTTATTTGTAAGAAAATATGAGAACACTTCCTTATTATTAATTATATAAAAAATATATAACATTTCTTTCAAATATACCAGCCATTAACTTTTCTTATACTTTTAATCTACTATGAAATCTACAAGTTATTCACTCTGTTTTTTTTATATATAAAAGGTTAAAACATTATGAATTAGGAACATTCATAGTATACATAATTATCACTTAAATCATTTAATTATATAATGAAATTAAAATTAAATTTATATCAGGTACTAATTAAAAATTAATTAATTATTGAATATTAATTCCAAGTCTACTGATAGAATATAAATTTTAATATATTTATGTCATCAAGTTAATTAGATCTTACCTTACACGTCTCACATTTCCATTATTATTAATTCATTTTTTCTTTCTTGAAACAACCATGTGCACAGAATATGCTAACCATGATATTCTTGTCAGATATATGGGTCCTTATTAATAATCCATACATCACTCTTTTTTTAAAAAACTAAAATATTTTTTTATAAACTAAAATTACCTAACAAAAATTCTTTCAGGTTAATTTACTTAAAGGATAACTTTTAATTTATATATTATTTAATTTAATTTAATTTATATTTAAAAATATATATATTGATGCAGAAAAATCTTATATATAAAAATATGTTTTTCATATTCAATACCGTTTTTCAAAATTCAACTTTTCTCCCCTTACATTACACACTTCACTTGACTCTTTAAATAAGATCAGAATTCAGAATATAGGGTTAAAAGAAAAAAAAAATACTATTATTGTCATCCCTTACAATGATTAACCAACACAAGAAGTATTTAAATAATAATAATAATAATCTCAAATTTAACTAGTGCATTATGTAGTTACTTGTTTCTCATAACATTATTTAATAAATTCAATCAATAGTTCCCTAAGTTACCAATATTATATTTATTAGCCATAAATATATATTTTTCTTAGTGTCACCTTCTAGAGGCATACACATGTATATTTGGTTAGAAGTCTACTTCCATAAAACAGAATAATGCAAACTGACATAAGGTTCCATAAAAGTATGCAGAGTATATTCAAATTCAGTTGATTTTTGTTAACCCATAGTTTTATTCTTGCCATATATGATTTATTTGTGTGTACAGATATGGGTAGGTAATGTTTGTTTCTTGTGGTTCATTTTCAGAATCTCTGTGAGCCTTGTGTGTGTCACCAACTTTGTCCTCATCCACTTCATCAATTCTCATGGATTCGAGCTCAGCTTCGGATTCGGATCCGACCATTCCGCTTCTCCAAAACGGTGGCCGGAGTGACCGACTCAATAGTCGGAACTCGGTCAACTCTCTCAGAGCCTCCTTCTTCTCCAAGCTTCCCGAGAAGGTTCGTTCTGGCCTAGACTCCGAGTCTCCCTGCGAGGACATTAACCTCTCTTCCGTCGCCGCCTTAAGCAAAGGTCTCTTTATAGTTCTATATATATATATACTAAGATAAGATGAATGAATACTATATATATATATATGTTTGGAGTTTAATTTTGTTTTGAATTACTGTTCACACAATGTATGATTAAGTTGATATTATTGTTATGCAGCTAGTGAATTTTGTGTTATATGTAAAGTGAAATGTTAACAGAGGAATTGATGAATGTTGTGATGAATATTCTTGAATCATGATTTTTGATTTTTTTTTTTTTTTCTCTGATTGAACCCTTCTTTTCTCGGCTGTGTTTGCTAGATTGTTCAGGTATTTTGTAATTATATAATGGTATAGCCTCTGCGTACTTTTGTATAACAATTTATGATTTTAGACTGTTAGAGATTCTGCTCAAATATAATTTTACTTATATGCTGTGTTTTTTGGTTTTGAATTGGATTGAGATGACTATAGGATGAAATAAATAGTTTGACTTTTTTTTTTTTTGAACTTTGAATTTTGCAGGGGAGATAGACTACTATGAAAGACAATTAGCTACTCTGAAATCCTTTGAGGAAGTGGACTCTGTGGTTTCATCTGATTGCATTGATGAGGAAGATAGTGCTGAATTAGCTCAACAAGAAAGAGCAATGAAGATATCTAATTATGCAAATATAGCTTTGTTGATATTAAAGGTGATAGATATGTCATTTTGTGTCTGTCTAGAAGGCATGTACTAAAATCTGGAGTAGCCAGATGCAGCGCTTGAGTTTTTAGAAGAGAATTGATTTTTTGAAATAGTTTAGATCCTGTAGGATAAGTCTTTTCACATGATAAAAGAAGTAAGAAAGAAAAATATATTAAGCTTAAAATTATATTTATATATAAAGTTAAGAACAGTTTTAGAAGAAACTGAGTGAAAGAACTTCTTTTTACGTATTAAATTAACAATCACATAAGTTGGACTTGTGGATGAAGCTTAATTGATTGTTCAAATTTGTTCTTAAGTGTTTGTTTTGCCACTGCAATTGCTGATAATTTTTCTGAAAAAATAACAATATGTACATATCTATGTCTAGAGTTATGCCACGGTAAGGAGTGGGTCAATAGCTATTGCGGCATCAACTTTGGATTCTCTGCTTGATCTCATGGCTGGTGGCATACTTTGGTTCACTCACCTCGCAATGAGGAACATAAATATCTATAAATATCCAATTGGAAAGCTAAGAGTTCAGCCAGTTGGCATTATTATCTTTGCAGCAGTCATGGCTACACTCGGTGGGTCAAACTGAACTGAGCTATTCCTGTTTTCACACTGTCCATTATGCTCTTATATTTTTATAAAAATGTTTCCTTCTCCTGGGAGTTGCATGCTGCAATATCTGTTTCATTTAACATTAAATTAGAAGACTTCTGTTTCAGATTTCAATCTGGATGTGCATGAACTCATGCTTAATGCAAACCAATACGAAGGAATCAAATTTCCGTATTTTGCTCTTGTCTGTAGAATCTAACTGGTTGAAGTTCTAATGTCTATGGTGAACTGAAAGAGACAATACTGTTTCCCAAAGGAATATTGAACAAAATTTATAACATGCTTTCTTATTTACCAATTCAAGAAAATTCAGCTTTAGGTTATTGCTGATGACAGGTTATTTCCAGAATTAATAATATGATGGCAGACAGGTTTAGAAGCATATTTTTTTCATTGGCCATAAATCAAAAGATCCTAGTATTAGAAAGAATGCTGCAGGCCGTATATCCTCCCCAAGCTTTTAAACCTCAGAATTGACAGCTTTTACTAGAATCAAAGTCTTTACATTAATTTTTTTAATGAAGTTATGGATAAATATGTTGAATATACGTTAAAATGATGTTAATGGTTATAATCCTACTGTTTTTGAAATTTACATATATAGGACTCTAAAGTTTTCACAAGCTTGTGGTATTAAAAGTACTGAAATGCATTCGTACATTGACAAGCAAAAGAGTACATGATACATTGAATTAATTCAATTCGCTATAGGCTTTCAGGTATTAATCACGGCTGTACAACAACTAATAGAAAACAGTCCTAGTGAAGATATGACCACGGAACAGTTAATATGGTTGTACTCTATTATGTTATTTGCAACAGCAGTGAAGCTTATGCTCTGGCTTTACTGTAGAAGCTCGGGAAACAAGATTGTCCGTGCCTATGCAGATGTATGGGTGGTTCTGTTCTGATGTTTCTTTATGAATGAAGTTAAATTACAATTGAACCATCTCAGAAATGCCAACTTGCAGGATCATCACTTTGATGTTGTGACGAACGTGGTTGGATTAGTTGCAGCTGTTCTCGGTGATAAATATTACTGGTGGATCGACCCGATTGGAGCTATTATGCTTGCAATTTACACTATTACAAATTGGTCACGCACTGTCATGGAAAATGCAGGTATATCCTTATCAGTATTCTGAACAGAAAAATTTTAACAAGTGTATGTGCCCATGAGAGAAGACAATAAACGAGCATCGACAGCTAATTAGCTATATTTACTACTTCTTTTGTTCCTGTTGGGAAACGGGATATTTAATCTGGTTGTTCTCCAGTAAGCATAAATGACAGTCAATTCTGGAAAGTAGATTCTTTTACATCTCCTCTCACTGATTCCACCACCACTTTTCTCAAGTCTTGGTGTCTATCAAAACTCTACTAATTCTGATTCTGGATAACTTTCTATGTAGTTTCTCTGGTGGGACAATCTGCACCTCCCGAAGTTTTGCAGAAGCTCACATATCTCGTTATAAGGCACCCTAGAGTCAAGCGCATTGATACTGTTCGCGCATATACATTTGGGGCTCTGTATTTTGTGGAGGTATGCTGTATTAATACAAAATTGATTTATAAAAACTCTAGCCACAAGGCTAATCCTTTTTGCCAAAAAAATTAAATTGTATATGACTAGTCCTATTTGATAATTTAGCATTCTATGTTGGAAACGAGCAAATAATGTTAGGGAAGTTATTATCTTGGTCTAACTCATTATCACAAAAGAAAAAAAGCAACAAACAAATAACCCTGTTCTATTCCTCTTTATTATATAAGGTTAAAAAAGTTATTGTTTAGGTCCAACCCATTTTCACAATACCTTTCACGCTGAGCAAATTATGGCGATCAGTTGCGATGTCTCAGATTGGGTCCAATTAGTTAAATCTTAGAAATTATAACTTGAAACTAAATCCAGGTCCACTAGAATTTATGGAGAACAGACTATCGGAAGCAATTTTTTTTTGCATTCAATTTTCCCCAGAAACTCTTACAGGTGTCATATGGCATATAAATTTAATATAGAAATCCCTAAAAGAGCAGTGAAACCCACCTTATGCAAATTTAATTTTTGCAACACCTGGTTATTATTGTTGTTATAAAGAAATATGCTTTCCATTCAGGCTTTCCCTTATTTTATAGTAGTTCCATTCAGGCTTAGCACTTATATTTAGAATATGGATACTTGCACATGGTTTATTCTTACATCAGTTCCATCAAGTAACACCTTCACTGCTGTGACTCTTTTTTTAGTGGTTCGCATTGATCCATGCTGGAATTTGTGAGAGTTTAATTATGTGCATGGGGGAAAAAAATTGGATGTAATTCTCAGGTAGTAGAAATCAAATATATTTCTACTATCTGGATAACGCTGATTGCATGATATTTTTTAAATCATTAATAAAACTTAAAAGTCATATTTCAGTATGATTAAATTTTGCCTCTTCATTGGCAACAGGTTGACATTGAACTGCCAGAAGATTTACCCTTAAAAGAAGCACATGCCATTGGAGAGAGCCTACAGATAAAGCTCGAGAAACTCCCAGAAGTTGAGCGGGCATTTGTTCATTTAGACTTCGAATGTGATCACAAACCAGAGCACTCGGTTCTCGTCAAACTGCCCAGCAATCAGTCTTAAGCACATTTCTCAGGCCATGTATAAAATTGGCCAACCTCTGTTGTAGAATCTATGGTAAATAACTTCTTCACGAAGAACGAAACTTTAATCAGTAGAGAAGGATCCAGCTGTTTGTATGTGACCATTATGTTGGCAAAATTTTCCTTTTAATTAAATTGTTATTTAGTTCAGAAGACTTATTGTCTGGAAAAGGTGAAGTACACTAAGAAAAACACGGAAGGGGGATAATATCATATTTTTTACTAATTTCAGAACGCCAAGGGTAAATTACCACAGCTCAGAAACAATATACACAACACAGACCAAATTTATTTATTTCTATTCTGTTTAAACTGTGACAGAATAGTGAGATTACAATACATCAAATTTGTCTTTCAAGCTCCCACTACATTTTGAAGACAGATAGATACATAATTTTATAGCTACAGTTCAGACTCTAATCAACAGGGAACAAATACATTCACCAGGTGAAAAGAAAAACCATACAATCAATGAATTTCCTACTGCTAAATGATCTAAGCAGTAGCTGGTAAGAAAGCTCTTCCGGGCGCACGATTTGCCAAAGGTCCATGACACCCAAGAACCTGAAAAGGACAAAAACAAGGAGTCAATCCACTGATCCTAAAGAAAGTCAAATCAAAATCTCCAAGTTCCTTCTTAAGCAAGCGATTTATTTAAGAATAGTGAATATCACATTGCAGAAATTCTTTTCAAAACCACATAGTCATAGTCTAAGGACAAACCTTGGCATTGACCCCATCCGGCACAATTCTGTTTTCAGACTTCAACTTCAAATACTCACTTCGACTTAGCTTTGTAAATCCCCTGAAAATTCAAAGAAAACTACTAAATAAACGGACATTACCACTAAATTAACTATATTTAAGCGAAAAAAATAATTTTTTTTCAAAAATAATTCCCATCGTCATCATTAAATAATGTCGAATATATTTAGACATATAATCTTAATTATCATATTCTAAGATAACATATACACATCATGCCATCAATAAATAATAACACAAACAATTTTAAAAAAATTAAATTTAAAGGGATAAAATGCTAACAATGTAAATCCCTATGTATCATCCATATAAAAAGAAAATTATCCTTCAATGAATTAAAAATCATGTATGCCTTTCAAGTTTTAAGACATTGTAAAAGCATTATTAATCAATTTTGCAAATACCAGTTCTAAGAATTAGTCTGCCACCAAGTTTTCGCGGCAACTGTTAAAATTTCAAAATCATTGTAACCACAACACTATATTCTTAATATACCAATTTTCTCAACGATTTAGTACAGGTGTTTATCAATTTGGATCAATCCAACGAATGTGTGAGAATCCTAAAACTGATATGTGAATGTATGAAAGCAAACCAACTAACCACTTTCTGCTGACAATGATCTTCTGACGGCCAGGGAACTTGAACTTGGCGCGGCGAAGAGCCTCCTGAGCGTGCTGACCATTCCCATCCTTACACCGAACGGAGAGCAGCACCTGTCCAATACTCACTCTCGCGCACGTCCCCTGCGGCTTCCCGAACGCCCCCCTCATCCCGGTCTGGAGCCTGTCCGCCCCGGCGCACGATAGCATCTTGTTGATACGGAGCACGTGGAAGGGGTGCACCCTCACGCGCAGGTGGAACGCGTCCTTCCCCGCGAACTTCGCCATGTACTTGTTGCAGGCGATGCGCGCCGCCTCCAAGGCCTCGCTGGAGACGTTCTCCTTCTCCCAGGAGACCAGGTGCACGCAGAACGGAAACTCGTCCACGCCTTTCTTCTTCATCCCGACGTCGTATATTCGGATCTTCGGATCCGGAACGCCGCGGCAGAACCGCGACTTCGGATACGGCTTGTTCTTTATCTGACGGTAACAACGCGCCGGTCCTGAACCACACCACACACTCTCCGTTAACAGAAATTGTTAGCATAACTCCACATTCTCTTTCAATCATTAACTATTGATTCCATCATATCATATCGTTCGTTTGAATAATAATTTCTATTAACCAACTGTTTACAAGTTTCTATATACCTATCAAATTCATACCTAAACTCTAAAGTTAAAGTAAATTGATGGAAAACTAGTTTAACTCGTCGCTTGATGTTATACTTCAAAAAGTTCTAGGCCCTGTTTTTAGTTTCTAATTATATAACTGTCACGCAATAGAGTTATATCTAAAATAGAGTTATATCTAAAGACTATATGTTAGAAAACTTACTAAATCAAAACCTAGTTTTAAAAGGATGACGATTCTACGCTATCAGATACACGAATTAAATCATCAAAAACTTCGTCTAAATTTGACCTAACTAACTACTTCTAGATTTCTACATTGTTCAATGATAATATGTTTGGCGTAATACACTTATGAAACAGATTTAGCATACAGAATCACAAACTGAGGAGGAACTTAAAGAAAGAAAAGAGAGATTCTTGGAGCTTACTTCTTCCCATTGTGTTTGCGTTGATGAAATAGCAGAAGAGTTGAAGAAGGGGAAGAAGGTGGTGGTCCTTTTATACTCTTCGGAGGCGCACGCGGTTTGTGTTGCTGTGCGTATGAGCGTGCGTCATGTTTTCTGGCGTGGGCCCATTTTGGGTGTCGGCCCAGAATGTTCGAGAAGAGGGGGTATTGCACTCTGCACTCCCATACTTTTGAAGCTGCACCTCCATACTTTTCAAGCAGCACTCCTATTTGGTGGTAAAATGACAAAATTATTCCTGAAACTGCATTTGGGATCATACATTCTAATGTATTTTCTGAATTCGGAAACATCCTTCAGAATCTGTAATCCATAATGTATTTTTCAGACTCAGAAGTATCTTCAAAAACATACATTCTAAAAAATAAAATAAAAAATACATTTTAGAATGCATATTTCAAAATATAAATTATATTTTAAAATATAAAATAAAAATGTATTCCAAAAACAACTTTTTTTTATTTTGAACTATACATTCTAAAATATAACTCAAATATAAAATTATTATTTTAATATTTTAAAATATATATTACATCATCATTGTTGTCCCATTCCTGTACCATCATCACCATAGAAAAAGAAGAGAAGAAGAATGTTTCAGTGAGAAGAAGAGCAAAAGAAATCTCTTTTTGAAACTCTTTTTGAAATAAAACAACATATTTCATGTTTTCTAAAAAAAATAGTCCAGAAAATTCATTCTAAAAATGTATTTTGAAACGTATTATATATATATATATATATATATATATATATATATATATATATTAAAAATTTTATTCTGAAAATCCTATTTCACAAGGGTTATTTCAAAATATATTTCATACATTTTAAAAAATTTATTCTGAAATTTTTATTCTATTCCAGAAAATTATATATTTTATATGTTCCAAAAGATATATTTTAGTAAAAAATTTCGAAACAAATAATCTTGAATTCACTTAAAAAAAATAAAATAATCATTTTGAAAATTAGTGCAGGAAGTAAAAACCATAAAGTGATTTGATTTAGGTAAGCCTTTTAACTTCCACCGACTTAAAATTATTTGGTAAAAATTAAAAAAGAATGAAAAGGTCCATTCCCTTTACCCTTAAGGGGATGGAAATGTTTGACACGTTTCTTTGAGATGTGTTATTACTTATTAATAATATAGGTTTGAATAAGGCTGATTTTCAAATGTGTTATTGCTTGTTAATCAAATGGTATCCTTTTAGCTTGGGCTTGAGTAGTCCTGCCAGCTAAATACATAATAATTTATACATAATCTAAAATTTTAGTTTTTCTGTTAGTATTTTTAATGGAGAAAAGAAAAGACAAAGAAATATTTTTTAAAATTAAATTAGTTTGTATATAAATTAATTTGTAAACTTTTTTATATAACTTAAATTGTTCGTTTTAACTCCTGGATATTACCTTATAAAAGATTGATTGTATTTAATTTACTTTTTTCTATCTTAAAAGTGCTATTGATAAGTTTGTCCGAACATTTTTAAACAGAAAAAAGATTAGGTTTACGTTTTCTCAGTCTATAAAATATAAGATTTAGCATGCGTTTTAATCGATAATTTTGCATTTTTAGTAAAATTAAAATATTTTGAATTCAAATTGCTTTAATTCAAATTATTTTATTTTTTAAATAAATTTAAATGCTTTATTTGAATAAAATTATTCAAATTTATTGAGATTTAATTTTCTTGTTTGGATAGAGCAATTTACCATCAAATATAAATATTTATTTAATATTAAATAATATTTAACAATTCAAAAAAAAATTTCAGTGTATTTTTTAAGGTTATTTTTCTTTTATTAAAAAATTTCAATCAAAGTTAACAAAGGTTTTACTACATTAACATTTACTTACAATATTTTTTATTAATGTTTACCAAAATTATTTTTACTATAATGATTAAGGTTATTTTTTCAACTTTGATGTCTTTAGTTATCTTTGGACCAATCAAAACATTCTCCTAATTAACTTGATAAAATAATTTATAGTCAATTTTTTCAACCCTTATCAATGGTACTCTAAAAACTAATATTGATGATGATTCTTTTGGATGACTTTCATAAAAAAAATCTTAATTAAATAATGATCAATTTTACTCTAAAAATAACATTGATAATAGTCAAAAAATAATAATGATTAACTTCAACTTAAAAAAAATATTAAAAAAAAATAATATGAAATCAACATGTTCCGATCTTAGATCAAGTAGAACATTGAAACCAAGTCGATGACATTCTAATTTTAATTATGCTTTTAATAACTCATATTCAAACAAAAAAAGTATGAAAAGAAAAATATAAACATAAAATAATAAATTACAAATAATTTCAAATTCGTAGTTGTTAGGTATAATATAACTTAAATAATCAAACTAATCTAATAAATTTCTAAAATTTAAAATTTTTTAAAATTATCAATTGAAAGTTTTTTTTGTATAAAACTTTTAAATTGTCTATTAAAACAAATTACAGTTTACTCATCCAAATACTATTAAGTCCCTTGCACAAAAATTAAACTCCTACTCTTTATTGGCTCTTTCTTTACTATAGTTCCATTTATTTATTCTCGAACTTTACTACTAAACCGTCAAAGAGAAAGATAGAAATAACATTTGAATATAGAATCTAACTTCTATACACTGTCATTGAATACATGGTTAACAAAACAAAATGTATATTGTAAATAAATTTTAAAAAATTATTGCAAAACATAGTGAAATTAATTCATGATAATGTCTTTACAATATAGTGTATATAGCATTTACTTCCGAACAATCTTGAAAACAAATCTCAACTTTTAAATCCTTCCAATTTGCAGTATAAAATCTTCATAATCCAGTATCAATACAAGGTAAAGAAACAGGTAATAATATAAAATAATAATTTATAAACATGGTTCAAGAGGTTAGTTCCTCATTTTTAGCCATTAGGATTAGATTAGACTATCAGTGAAGAGTTTGAATATTTGCATATAATTAAAAGTTCAAACTTCAAGAAAAGAAAGAAAGAAAGAACTTCAAACATTTGAATAAGCTACTTCAAACAGAATTCAATTCCCTAGTACTTAGCTAGCACTACATATAAACAACCATGTGTACAAAATCGATGTTATATACTAGCTAGAGCTCTATCAGTCTATCATATTATACACAGAAGAAAATTGAAAGGGTGAAAATGAAAAGTAGTACCATATGGTCACATTATTTAATGCACAGGCTAAGGGCAACCTCATTTGAATGACCATGATTGGTGAAGGTAATCTTTTTGACTTGTATAATTCTATCTTGGTTTGATGCTTGGTATTACTCCACTAACAAGGTCACTACCAGACACATCTCCTGATACAAAAGGAGTCTTCATAGCAGAAGCAGAGGATGAAGATGCTATACTGTGACTGTCTGCTTTGGCAGAATCACTGGATATAAATTCAGCTCTCTTGGTATCTGATTCTGGCATTGTAGACCATATGTTTTCAAGCTCTCTAACCACTTCTGCCATTCTAGGCCGTGCCTCTGGCTCATCTTCGCAACACTTCAAGGCCAATGTCAAAAATTTCTCCACTTGCTCAGATGGATAAGACCCCATGCGTCCATCAATAATTGAAAATATTACACCTGTTTGGTATGCAATATTAACCTGAAAAGGATTCAGAAAAAGTGTCAAGGTGAACTTGAAGCCGAAAGCTAAAGACTGATCTCACCAAGTACTCAGATTAATTTAAAATACTGAAAGATTTAGAAAGTAAATTGTCAAACACTCTATTATTTGATATCTTAAGGCATAGGAAATGATTGAAGGAATATTTGCATGACAAAAACAACAGGATAGACAGACATTCCTTGAAAATTTGTTTAATTTGGTTCAACCTATGATGGTGTGGAATACTTAGTTATGATGTCTACCAAAAATCTTCGATTAATGGAATAGTAGTTGGACATCACTAAGCGAAAAAGGATCCAGGTAAATATTTGATAAACAAAAAACAGAACGTGTGTTGAAGAGAAGACAGAAAGAATCAAAGAATTGACACTGACAACAAATGGATCTACATAACCCTGTATGTAGAGAGAAAGGGGCTCTCTCTGTTTGTATTGAGGTGACATGATTCAATTGCAAACAACACTCAAACTATATGAGGGCAAAATATAATGACACAGCAGAAAAAGTTTTTGGACAAAACAAATTGCATAAATTGAACATTCCAGCTGTTATCAATAGGGAAAAGGGAGAAAAAAAAAGGTCCTACAGTAAGCAAATACCTCTCTAACAATATTTTTTCCGTGTGAGATAGGATGCATCCCAGTCAAAAGTTCCAGAAATACAACACCAAGACTATAAACATCACTCTTGTCAGTCAACTTGTGAGTTAAGAAGTACTCGGGATCAAGGTAACCCTGCATATTCAAAACAGTGAGAAAACTAGATTAAAACTCACTAAATAAATAAAAATCAACCTTCCAAAAATCATGCTGAGATTCTATTTCTTTACTGAAGCGTAAATGGACCGAGACAACTGCATGAATAAAGCATGATATAACCTAAAATGTTAACCCATCTTGCTAAATTGGTCATCCTTATAAGTTATATACCATTATTTAATCTCTAATCAAGGTACGACTTGGTGCTATCACAGAAAGCTCTGATACCTTTGAAGTTTTAATACCTTTCGTTTCTCAAAAGAAACACTCCTGACATTGGCCATAACTAGGTCAACCTCTATAGTTTTCTCAAAACCCATATCCTGGACAGAGATTTAGAGACAGCTTATAGGTAATAAGTTTTGGAATATTGAAGTTAAGTGCATTTTATGTGAGTGGCATAATTACAGAGCTGGCTTAGGTAACAAGTGCACACAGAGGAGTGGCAGAAAAGACAATGGCAAGGATAAAGGAAGAAGGACATGTGGTTGCAAATCCTTACAGTCAGTAAAAGAGGCAAAGCACAAGGCCCAAAATAACCAACTGGAGGCTCAAGGACTACGCGTGAAGCTAGACAATATTACAAGAATTCAGTTAAGGAGAGAGAATGGGGGAAGGGAATGATTCTGTATATCTTTCTCTAAACTTTTCTAGTTGTTATTTCCTTTTGTTTATTTCTATATGCTCTATATACTAATACTCGATGTTAGTAGCTTTCATTCCATGGTATTAATTCGGTTTGTTAATAATACTGTACAGAGATAGCTGCTACCATATCATTGATCCGCTATTCCTATACTTGTTTATCTATTACAGCCTACATTAGTAGTATTATACTAGTGCCTAAGCTAGATTGGTAGTGCAACAATATGATTTTTAATCTTGTTTTTAGTATACATGTGCCTCATTTAGCAAAACCAAAACCAAATCCAATCATGAAAGCCTTACCGGGGTCCCCTTTACCACCGTAGATACATGACCAGGCACAACTCCTTCCATATCTGGAACTGGGGCAAGACGTGAAAGTCCAAAATCAGCCACTTTCGCCGAATACTTAGAGTCCAACAGTATGTTGCTGGCCTTTACATCTCGGTGAAATATTGGAGGATCAGCTTCTGTGTGTAGATACATGAGACCTTTAGCTGCCCCTAGTGCGATCTTCAATCTCATGGCAAAAGTCAGGGGTTCTTTAGCTGTAACTGTAAACAATAAGCATACTCTTAAGAGAGACAACATCGAAAGGTAATTAGGCACACAACTATGTAAAAAAAATTATCTAAGTTGTTGGGCTTAGAGACAAGGAAAATGTTCACAGCATGTGGCTACTCATTCATCAGAACAATGCAATGAAACCAAAGTCTTAATAATTTCAGAACATTAGAAAATAAGAACATAATGTATACCAGAAAGGTGATCCCTCAATGTGCCATTAGACATAAATTCATAAACCAGCATCTGCAAGCATGAAAGCCAAATGGAAGGAATTCAATACAGTCAGAGAAAGAAAGAAGAACGAAAGGGGGTTTATAAAGCCAAATTTAGAAAAAGAACAAGGACTAGGATGAAGCATTTTCCCTAGGTTAAAAGCAAAAGAAAGTTTAAGTCATACGTGAATATCAAATAAACTGTTGCTTCGCAATTGACTCTACAAAGTCCAAATTTCAATAACAGCTGGATGTGTGTCACGACCTTCTTTTTGTTTAAAGTGGTTCTAGCCAAGCCGTTAAGTGCTTGTTTCTTACTTTTTGTACATATAACATCCTCTTGGAGTTAAAAACGGGTAGAAATCTATGGGATTATTGGATATTAAAACTTCCACAAAGGACATCAAGAATCAAGATAATCATTAAGATTACTAAAATTAAATAGTGTGTTAAATTTTATAAATTCGGATAAAAAAAAAATTACCTGTTCACCTTCTTCATCACAGTATCCTAGTAGAGAAACAAGGTTGCGATGATGTAACCTTGATAGTAATGATATTTCTGTGAGGAACTCCTTCTCACCTTGCAGAGATCCCTCTTGTGCCCGCTTTATGGCAACAACTGTGCCATCAGAAAGAGTCCCTTTATAAACCTTCCCATAGCCCCCTTGTCCAACTTGAGCAGAAATGCTGAAATTGTTTGTGGCGGAGGACATTTCTCCATAAGTAAAGGCCCTTACACCATCAATTTTAATAGAGATCCTAGATGCTGCAAATGAACGTAAGTCTATGTGAATAGAGAAGACTTTATTAGTAAAGCCATTCATTATAACCAATCAGATATGGTTTGTAATACATACATAGTACCACATAATTTTTGAAATTCTATATATACCAAGTTCAAACAGGAAGAAAAATGGATATTATTCCACCAAAAATGTTGAAATTATGATAGGAAAAACTAGAAACAATAGTAACTTTACAACTAGTGTAAACTATATCTTTAGAGCTTATAGATGAATATCTGAACTGCAATTAAATTGTTTATACATTTTGAAAAACATTAAAAACAAGTATAACCATTGCGGTATTAGCACCTCCTTAGTCATAAGTATCCAATTTACAAGCAAGGCTGATGTTTACAACTTATGGTAAAAAGGGATAAAAATGGATCCGAGCAACCTGCAACTTCCTATATTTATTAGAAAATTTCCAAATGAGCTGCTCAAATACACAAGCATCTTTAATATTACAAGATTAACAAGCTACATCAATGAGACTTCTAGCATGATGATTTTTCAACCCTGATTAGAGACAAGGTAAATAGTCTTACAACCATAGATAATTCAATGGCAGATGCCTTATCCTTTTATTAATATATCTTGTACCTTGTCCACGCACTCCTTAACCCCTGAAAAATGTGTCTCTTGTCCTGTATACTGGTTATGGGCTAGAGCTATCTTTGGTGTTCTATTCATAGCTGTTCATAAGGTCATTGTTATTTCTGAATTCTTATTTGCAAAGATTACGACCTCTGCTGCGTTCAATTTTTTCATGTTCCTTGTTTGTGTATAGAATTCAGTTAATGATATCTTACCCTCCTCCCTACCTACTACTTGTATTTTCTCTATTTTGTATGTAATCAAATTTCTCTTAACAAAAAATACGAAAAATATCCAAGGACATTTATCAATGAATGCAAGAATAGGCTTTAATATGAGGCTTAACAGAGATCTTAGAACTATTTCAAGAAATCAATTTATTATGACATTTCGACAGAAGCCATCCCAAAGGTTAATATGAAACCAGAAAGACTGTTTTAGATGACATTAAAAGAAACTAGATTTCAGATATGGTTCAGGCAAAAATAATAACATCAAGACTTCTTCATTGTGAAAAGGCAAAGCACTTAAAGACAAATTAAAGAGAAAAGTAGCAATACAGTTGCTAATTCATGTTACAGAACTCACCATGACGTCGCTTGGAAACAGTATGATAACCTCTCATTTTGATTCTCAATATAAGAAGGGTAACAATTGCAGATAATGTCACTGCACAAGCAATTGCCCCAACAACTACGCCCACCAGTGCACCTGTGCTTATCCCTGATTTTGATTTCTTGCCAATTTCTGCAACAATAATGAGCAGTATGAAGATAGTCTTGTGACAGTTATCAAATATGATATTCAATATTTCAAAGTATGGCACATATTTGTCAAAACAAAATTGGAAAAGTGGGCATAATATCCTCTCCTTTTGACTCCTAATAGTCCAATATATATATGGCTTGTAAGCTATTAATGGATGTTAGGGCTTGGTTGTAAGTCAACATATATTCACTAAGAAAACAAGGGGAAGCAGGAAAGGCAATTATTTAAAGGACAAGAATGTATGGAGTTGGTGGGTTGAAGGATTAGCTATACCTGATTTATTTCTTCCTTATGGATTCCTCTATGATTTCATCTTTTGTTTTTGTCCTATGAAATGGTATTTATAAAATCAAACATGAAACAAGTAGTTTTGCTCTCTCTGGTCCTTTCTTTTCAGAAAATGAAACATCCCCATATAATATAACAACTATATTTATAGAGATGAGACTTAAAGGGCTTCAGTGCATCTGCACTGTCTTTCTTTATTCTCTCATATCTAATCTTGTATTCCATTGAATCAGAATAAGAGATAGAGATTCTTCTGTTGACATTATTTTTCTTTCTATAATATTCTCACCCGTGTTTATCCATCTGAAGAAAATGTGATCACAATTTTATTGTTCAAAGTATGCATTAGTCCTTATTCCATCAAAGCACTATAGGAGATCCTAAGAAATTTCCAAGACTTACCATCCTTGTAAGGACCCAAAAGATCGAAGCCAATCAGTTCATAAGGGCCAAACAGATCACTGTCTTCAATTAGCCATCCTGTGAACATGCTTGTGATCCGTAGGAGCTCACTTCTATTGAAAGTGTGATTGCTAGTGCTATTAACATATAGAGGGAAAAACTTCAAGTCCATTCTCAATCGAGGTCCTACTTGCCAATAAAAAGTGTATTCTAGTTGATCAGTAGATAATTGAAGACCATGAGTCATGTAGGTCTCAAATTCATTCAAATATGGAGTCAAGTCTGAAAATCCAGGACTTTTCAGCCGATAGGCAACAATCAATGGAAGCGCACAGAAACAATTGACAGAGTACTCATACGGAGGAGGGCATCCTTGAGGGGGACAGACACTGGAGTTTGTAATGAATGAGCCATTTGTTACAGTAGCACCTTCAGATCCACAGAACTGAACAAAGGTTGTGTTTGAGCAAAGGGGATTCCCATCAAGCCTGAAATTAATTTTTTTTTTCAAATAATGACGTGTGAAGCTATTTAAAAAATACGGGATTATGGTAAATCCAATGTTATATTCTTGACCTTTGGCATAGTAATGTAATCTTTAGAACATGCATAACAAGGAGAAAAAATATGAAAATCTCCAGTTCACACTACGATGATTTAATAACAAACTGACAATAATAGCTAATAAGTTTAGAACCGTACACAACTGTGACATTTGGAGGAAGATCAGTATTTCCAGATATGGCTGTAAGGCTATTATTTTGCAACTCCCTGCATGATCAGAAATCAATGCTCAGCAAACCAGAATGTACTGAGTAGCATCAACTATGCAGAGGGAAATACAGACAAACAGATATATATTATGTTAGGCAAAAGGATAATGAAAAAGTGTGGAGAGAGCATTATAGAAGAAAATTGAAAAATAAAGAACAAGGTTGTGGTGTGGGGGGTGACTCAGTCGGGGTTAGCCTGTACATAGAGACCAGCCATGTTGGGTCAAGGGTAGGGTGTATGTTGTTGATTTTGACAGGACTTTTCCAGGGTGAAAGGAAGTGTTTTCCTTTGTAAGTGAATGTTGTGGAGGATAGTGAGGGGCTCGAATAATATCTTCTTTTGAGGAAATCAGTGTGTTTCCGTTTAAGGTGTGAATCCTTTTCTCTCGTAAAATATTAGCATAGTAAAATTCTCAAAATTGGGGAATTTATCACTTAATATCTTACAAAAGAAAGTTCTCTGTTCCATTTGAAGTCTTATTCAGCCAAATGGAGGAAGAAACACTGCCATTCAATGAATTGTTTGCAAGTGACCTGCCCAATAGAATGATATTAGAATAAAAAAAACATTTTTTATAAAATGATTGATTAAATAAAAAATATAAAAGTTCAATACTTCGATATAAAACATCTCATTAGTAATTCAATATATGATCTGTAACTGACATAAGGTGGGAGATAGTAGTAACTCTTGTTTGGCTTATATTATGTACGATGTAATATAGCTTGATGTAGAAGAAAAGGGGACAAAACAGAAACCAACTTACAACTTCTGAAGACGTGGAAGATCAACAAAGTAGGATGGAATATTTCCAGTAAGGCGGTTGTTTGATAAATCACTGCAAGTATCACAAGAGGTCAAAAAACAAAATTATCATATTAGCAATAAACATATGAGGAAAATATTGGCAAAATGACATGGAATCCAAATAATTAAATGTAAAATCGAACAACAGATGGAATGATAGAGATTCTCACATGGTTGTAATATTTTCTGAAAGCTTATTGGGAGGAATCGATTCATTCAACTGGTTGAAACTGAGGTCGCTGGCATTTACACAAGTAATAGAGTAAATATAGTTACAAACTGCACTAGAAATTTTCTTTTCCAGATATGTATATTAGAATCTTCATTTTTTCAGGATAAGATACTTCTCTTATTACATACATATAACAGAACTTACAGATAAAGAAGGCGAGGTATCCTGCTTAAGTCAGGAACTGGCCCTTGTAAGCTGCAATTCCTAAGGCTCCTAATAATGCCAAGAAACCATTAACACATTTAGACAGTCAATCTTGATATCAAACCCTTCATCTTGACCAAATTAAATTTTCTTCTTTGGCGAGAAATTTATTTAGCAGAGGATAGAAGAAATATATAGTGATTGGGTGTTCTCCTCCAACAGTGTTCAAGGAAGTACAGAATTCACTTACATCTTCAACAACTTTGACATGTTGCCATACGTATCAGGAATACCATTTCCTCCAAAGTTATTGTTATCAAGTTGACTGCAAAAACAAGATAAAGAAACACTTTAAAAACCTAATTAAACAACAAGGAATATTTATTAAAACAGTCAACAATTGAAAAGTAGAAACATCTGATAAGTATTAAAATTCTACAGTGACAAACGTAGCAAATTTCAAATATTGGTGTATCAAAATCTATGATTGATGACATAGCTGGCAAAGTAGCCCGCCCTGTCTTCCACTACTTGCCTAGAAATTTCACTTCTTACAACCGAAGATTGATCAAGAGCTAAAACATCAGATGAAATTGAAAGAAAATTTCATTTCTCTATTTGGTACAAGTTGTTCATATCAAGATCATTTTCCTTGTGTTTTCAGAAGTATTCTCAATTCTTCCTTTATAAAGAATAAATAGGACCTTTTTTCTCCTTTTCCTTGCTTAGCCGTCATAGTAAGTTACAACTGTAACTGTTAGACAATTATAACTGACTCCACTAACAGTTATAACTGTCAGACCATTTTTACTAAAATCAATACCATACACATTCTTGTTTTTTCTCTGAAATCTAATAAGATGTCTCTTGAAACTAGTTCCATGTGCTCTTCCATCCAAAAATAAAAAGAAATAAAATTATACATGCTTACGTATATATTACTTAAACAATAAGAAACCTACATGATGAGTAAATTTGGCAACTCGGACAGCTCAGGGGGGAGATATCCATATAAGTTGTTATTGTCGAGAAGACTGCAGAAACAGAGATATAGGCATGATCATTAAGAATTAAAAAACCACATGAAAAAAAATATTAGTAGCTGGAGATGTCAATGATATCAATTACCAACTTACAGGTGAACAAGACTTGGTAATCGGGAAAGCTCTGGTGGGATTTGCCCGCTGAGAGAGTTGTTGTTCATGTGACTGCTCCATTGGGGAGAGGGGGATTAAACATTATTTTCTTTCTATTTTTAGGTCATCATAACAAATGTTGAGAAATAAAAGAGTTAATGTAAAAATAGAAAGAGTGGTCATTCTTATACTACATTTTCGTTGTCAAAAACTTACAAATGCTTTGTCTTGTTCAGATTTGCAAATGACGTAGGTATAGGTCCTGATATATGGTTCTGATCGATTTGTATTCTATCCAGGTTTGGAAGATAGCCAATCTCCTCTGGTAGTGGACCTGTTAAATTATTTCCATTCAGGAGCCTGCAGAAAACACATTTAATGAGAAACAATGCAGAAATTATGCAACTCTTGTTAAATTACTACTTCTTTATTCATACAACCATTCAAATTTATCTTTTATCCCTTGAGGAAACAATATTTAAATTCAATTTACTTATATCACCTCTGAATTCAAGCAATGACAAGGATGTTTATCCATTAATATGTGTTAAAATGTAATAAAACAACTGAATTGTTCAATCAATTTGATGACTAACATACATGCCTAAAGGGCTCAACTTACAAAAGTTCCAAAGATTTGATATTGCCAACTTCCTTCGGAATACTGCCACTTATGTTGTTCCACATAAAGTTCCTTTAGAATACAAAGAAAGACATGTATCAGAGGAAGTAGGTAAGTAAAAGCTGCAACAAGTGAAAATGGCATCTAGCAAATGCTAAACTGAAAATTGTTCAGAATATTTGTCCTTTCAAACATCAAATCAAGTATTGTCTTACAATCTTTTCATGTATGTTAATTTGCCAAGATCTGGTGCCAAGGTTCCAGACAGTTGCAAACTCAGCAATTGCCTACAGACAAAAAAAACAAACTTAATAGAGTAGAAGTGAAAAGAAAGCTCTCAATTCTCACACAGATTGATAGATCTGCATTATAAGTATTGAATTACTGATATAGAAATAAAAGGAAATTGATCAAGACATGTAAACTTATCAAAATATGCTGAAAAGATCATCATAAAGAAGTGTTCACTTGTTGTGGCCCACAGCTCTCATCCCGTTTAGGTGATTATACTAATTTCTATTGTACATTGTATAAACTAAAGAGTAGAAAGGTGTTTGAACTACAATAATGAGACTGGATCTATTTGCAAACCCATGAAGGAGAGTTAGAGAGAATAACAAAAGGAGGAAGGCTAGCAACACTCTACGCTCACCTAGGCTGAAATTTAATGAAAATAAAAAACTTTGGTGGATCCATATCTATAAATCAAGAGCGTGAAAAATTTGCAATTTCCAATAAATTCTAGTCAATAATGGAGAGAATCTTGGAGAGAGAGTGTGCCACAAGCACTTTTCTAATAAAAGATGGACAAAGGAAATAGAAGCCTGAAAATGTTAATATCAATTATGAAAAAGAAATGCTGAGTAGAAGATAGAATTCATACAATTCTTCAACATGCAGATAGCCATCCTCTTGTGTTTCATTGAAGCACAGAACTCCTTTCCACCTTGATGTACATGGGTCTCCATCCTTCCAATTGCTCAAATTTCCATTAGGATCAATCAAACTACTCTTAATGGCTCTCAATGCTTCAACTGCACATTAATTCAGATGCAAACATCATATCATCAATAGAACCAACAAATATAGTACACATTATAAGCAACACTTCACAGCTAGTACCCAGTTTTTTTTTTTCTTTTCTTTTATTGAAATAATGGGTTTCTGTTCTCGTTTCTCAATTTAAAAAGAAGTGTGAGTAATAGAATGGTTAGTGCACAAGTCCTGCTACCCTGTGCTTAAATTCCACTTTTTAATTATATAGAGGAATAGAGAAGACGAGAATAAGACTCTAAATTAAATAATTTAATTATAGAGACTCTTGTATCATGTCAGGAACCAACTACCCAAAAACATTAGTGCATGCCTAATAGAAGCAAAGCAATAAGAGAATAGCAAAAAGAAAGCAAGAAAAACATACCTTCAACAGAACTAGTGATGTTATTCTGCCCAGCAGTATGTAGCATATAGCAGCAAAACCACAGGATGACAACAACCTCATGCTTGAAACTCTTTGAAAGATACATCCTAAGAATGCAAAAACGCTAGAACTCTCAAATATCTCTCATGAACTAAGCAGTGTGCTTTTCTCTCCCTGATACCATGTTGTGAAAAATTAAGAGAGAATTCCATTGATATGTTGCATCAAAAAAAAAAAAAAAAGGATTCATGTCAATTAGCACCTAAGAGATTCATACAAGAAAAAAAGGCAATCAATACATATGTTTGCAGATATATTCAGCTGAAATCATACTGATAATGGACTAGTGCAGACTGATACATCAATACGACAATTATCTCATTCCAAGTAAGAAACATGCATACAAGTTCAAAATCCCAGCAGCTATAAAACCAAAGCAAAACCCACTTCAGAAACAACCCTTTGAAACTAAAGGAGAATACCTGAGACAAGAGAAGCAAAACTGAAGCCAAAATACAAAAAGACTCAAACTTTGAAACAAATACATAAAAAAAGGCAAAAAGTAACAGATGGGTGTAAGACATGTTAAGTACCAAGAAGGTGAAAGTGAAAGGGCGTGACAGTGTGCGATGGTTCGTGGGTATTGTCTTGTCTGGGAGACCAGGTCGCCGCAAGAAGAAATGCAGCAGAACATGTGGGGGTTGATGATGTGGGAAGGCCATGTTTTTCACAACTGTGCATTTGAACCAAATGCATTAAAAAAATGGTGAAAGAAAAAACAAATAAAGAAGCTCTGATATGAGAGGGTGGGCGAATTTGACTTTCACGATACATGAACAAGACATTCACTTTATCAGCATGAAAATGCCTCTGGCAAGGGACAACGACCAACTACCATCATTTATTTAGCACAATATAATATACTAATTAAACATGTAACTTGATAACAAATTAATTATCCAATGTGAAATGTTTCCAATATAATTTTCATTTTCTGTCCAAATTAGATTGAAATTAGATTATAACAAAATAATCTCTGAAATTAAAAATCATCAATTATTTTATCCCACTTCAATATTAGATTATGTCTTCTAACCTTTGTTAAATACCTACATGACAATAATTAAAGAACACACACATCGGTGTCAGATAGTACTCAAAACTTTCATAGAATAATTTTTCATCTTTTCCTTTCATCTGTCTAAAAAATGTTTATGTTCTTTTGTCAATTAATTTTGTACTATTTTTATTTTTTCTATTTGTAAGTTTGTGATATTACTCAGGTTTCATCCTAATAGCATAGATGTGTAAATTACAAGATCATTGAAAAAAAAAATAACAAAGAAATAAGGAAGTAAAAAAAAATTGATTTTTTATTCTACTAATAAAAAATTGATTTTTTTTAAATTAAGAAAATAAGAGAATGCAAATTATATTCCTTGTACAGGATATTTATTAACCAAATTAACACTCTCATAAAATATTGACAATTACTTTGTATATATTTGATCGGCATTTTAATACACATGACGTATGAAATATGGACTATTTAATATTGTTGATATAACACGACTTTTTTTTAAGCAAAAAGAAAGAAAGGTAAACGTGTTGATGTCAATATACCAAAGTTGAAAATTGCAACGAAAAATTAATGTCATTAGTGTCATTAAAAAATATATATATATGTAAATGCAATTTCAATGTCACACATTAATTTTATTATTCTTTAAATTTATTTTAAAAAAAAAAAAACACCTTGGTTTGATGAAAGTAATTGATCGAAACACAAAGTTTTGGTGAATCACTAAATCAACTTTCTAGATTCCTCATTGAAAATGTTCATATTGTTTCACACTTTCGATTACGACCTAATCCTATGTAATTGGTGGATTACTTAGTCTAAAGAGAAAATAATGTCAAAATAGGTGAACCAATAGTTGGGATTAGGCAAACCTAAAATTAATCACTTTATAATTGTGTAGAAAGCAACCATAATGTAATTACTAAACTAAATAGCAATTAAATTGGGTTACTCTCTCTTTTTTAATGTTACTTTTTTTCTGAAATTTGCACCTTTTGTCAAACATGTGCAATTTCAGAAAGAGAAAGTATACCAAATACCACTAATCGTGAGAAGTTTCAAATATATTGGTTAAATTTTGTTTAATATAAAGCTAAAGTTAAGATAATCCCACTATTGGAATATATAACTTGTTTTTGGAAACTTTTTTTCTTGATCTTGGATTGTGTAAACTGTGTTTGTTTGTCTTGTTTATTTTAAATGGATTGCTTGTGAAGAAAGCATATAGAAAGATTTTATTATATTTTTTGTGTTTTGAATATAAAGTTCTTTATTTTATTACAGTTCATGACAACATGCAAAAAGAATAATAATAATTAACAAAGTAAAACTTTGGTAAAAATCAAACACCTTCCCTAATCACTACTAGATTTTGATTAATTTAATTGTTAATCTATTTCCTATTTTTTCAGTGTTACTTTATTGTATGACATATCTATCGCATCCACTTTATATAAGTGTTACTACAGTTATACCATTAAATGTCATATAACATTACTAAATTCTTGACCAAAATTAACGAAGGCATTTAATTGTAAGTTTACTGAGTTTTATCATAATTCTATTAAAAATTATATCAGCAATAATTTATAATGTGTAAATTTGATTTATGTTATTAATACATAGTTTATTTTAGAATTACATAATCATTAAACAGTATAAGAAATAAAATGCAAACATGAATGAATCATTAAATTATAAATATAAGTGCGTTGATCATATAGCTTCTGTTAAATATAATTTTACGTATAGAAAATTTTGTATTAAACATAATTAAAACTTAAATCTCTCAACCTGTCAAAGTTATGAAATAAAAATATTGGTCCAACATTTTTTTTATTACAGTCTACATAATAGTTGCTATTTGATATATTCATTGTTAATAAACTTGGTGTCGTTAAGTTAGATGTACTAAATTAATATTACGAATAAATCATTAATAATTAATTGTCCTAGTAGTTATTATTATTATATCAACAATATAATAGTTGTTTTCTCTCGAAAACCTTTAGTCTTGTCCCAGGCTCATCCAATTTCACCGGATATGACTTCGCAAAAATCTTAAAACAAACCGAAATTAAAGAACACAAAAAATAACTATTAATGATCTACAAAAGGAAATAAAAATGTTAAAAAAAGAAATTAGAAATATAAAACTATAAGTACAGAAAAGAGATATTCACGAAAAAATAGCAAGTATTAGTGGCTTTACGAATAGGTAAATCGTTTCATAAAAAATTTGTGGCTATTCAATATTATGAAAAAACCATACAAAAATTATTTACCACAAATAACTCCCATTTAAAGATACAATATAAATTATCCAATGCTAGTAGTATTTGTAGCAAAGGAAAATGATATAAAAAGATTTTATATTAACAAAATAAATTATACTAGGAACACCATTCCTAACCCAAATATACGTTCCAGGTTTCGGAAAGGGGATTGAGTCAAATGGAATTTTATTTTAATTCATAAAACTTATTAGAAATCAAGAAATTTAGAGCATCCGCGAGACCCAAGAAACTGATTTTTTTAAGTTTAATAAATTACAAGAAAATTCAAATAAGATATGTACATCTTGAAATAAAATATAAAAAGATAGAAGAAGAACTAAACAAATACATGGAATTCTTAATTCATTGTGAATAATATGACTATTATAAAAGATCAATTACGACTTACGACCATGATAAATAATTATCTTGGTCTAGTTTATTAAGTTATATCCTAAATAAATAATTATGAGTTCTTTTAAGCAACAGAGGTAGAGAACTCAGAAAAAGGCAAATAGAAGAAATGCGGTTATAATTCATAGTGAAGGAAATGCGGACATGCAAATATATTGAAAGACTTTGCAGAAAAATAGAGAAAGAAACTATTAATACTTATTAAGAAGGAGAATTTCTTTGCAACAATTCGTTGAATTCTTCAACCATCAATATTATTACAAGAGAAATCTTCTTCGAGGGGCTATTTATACAAAGCCAAATTTCAATTACATTACGAAATTCAAATGTTTTAGATAGTCTACAGTTATTTTTATCTTTTTAAAAGATGACATCTTTTTTTTTCTATTATCGAGCATCTTATTTTCTTTTTCTATCTTTTCAGGAACATCTTTATTTTTTTTTGTCGGATATTTTCTTTCTTTCTTTTCAGGGGACATCTTTTGTTATGAATTATCTTCTTAATTATCAAAGACATAATTTTCTGATGTGAGTCTATAAAATAAATTCCCAAATGAAGATGTCTTAATTAAACTGAGGAGAGAAAAAAAAAACTCAAAACCTTGGAGAGACGAATAAATTGAGGTTGTAAAAAGAATTAAAGAATTAATAAAAACTCTCTTATTTATTTATATATATATATATATATATATATATATATATATATATATATATATGTATACATATATAACAGATTGTTTTCAACGATTATTTTTACTTTGTATGAGATATGTTATTGATGTACGCGTGAATCATCTAAATAGAAAATATTATACTTTATAAGAAAAATAAACTAAATTAAAAAATATAATTATATATTTTGCACGTGAATTCACTCATATTTTCTACTTAACATTTGAATTCCACTTGGGAAAAAAGAGCATTTGCTATATACATACTCGTGCAAAACATCGATAATGCTGATCCCAAAACTTGAATATGAGATTTATTGCCAACTACTACTGAACTAGGGTTTGGAGTTTTAATTATGTATCTGTGGCTGTCTCTTTCAAAATGGAAAACGTTTCATATTTGACATTGAAGAAGAGGCATCACGTCATGCACAAAAGTCAAGTTTGATGATATTCATGGAATTTAGGTTTCTACTTAACTATTCAACACTCACAAACTTTTTTTGAGTAAGGTAAATTGTGATTATAACGGGGTGTTTCGACAAAAATTAGGGGATCATTTATGTACCCATTGAATTAAAATTTATTCGTGAATTTAATTTTCATATGACTCTAGTGATAAGACATGTATGACTATTTTTTGTTTTATTACGGGAAAACAAACTTTTATAACTATGTCAAGAGATTAAACTGTTTTAATTTTAAATCTTAGAGAACTATTTCTCATTTTTAATATTATTTTTAATGAATATAAAGATTAAATACGAGTTTCTTAGTCTAACAATTAAATAAAAAATATTTATTAAAATAAATAGATAATAAATAAATTATAAAGATGAAAAATAATTACGGTAATATTAAATATATGATCTCCGATGTAGTTTGAAATAACACGTTATTTTTATAAAGAAATTTGAATAGAGTTTATAAAAATACTTTTGCAAAAAAATTTTAAATAGTATGTTACACTTTATACAGATTGTCAATAATTAATGAAATAATGTTACATTTAACATAAATTTATTGGTTCACTTAAGTCTATATTACATTTAATTTTTTAATGTTAATTATCAAAAGTTTCACTCATCAAATGAAATTACAAATTTCATTATTGTCAATTCTAACTAATTTACAATAAATATATATAATCATTATTGTCTATTTGAAACGCACTATCTTTTCAAACTAAATTTATAAAATTTATTTAGACTAATCTCTAAAATTCTCATTGAGTTTAACACGCTACATTAACTATATATAGGAAAAACACATAAAACATTTCTAGACTACATAATAATAAATTATTTGTTTATAAGGTTTACACTTAAAAAAGTAGATATGAAACTATACTCTCCTTTCTTCTAGAGACAACTTCATAATGGTGAAGGGTTTACAATAAAAATCTCTTTCTAAGTTGTTTAGAAGATGGACTACAACTTAAGTATTGTAAGACTTTTCAACATTGTTCTCATGCACATTAGGCTGGTTAGTTGTATATTGGAACTTTAGTTTCTTTTATATTGAAGTGTTTCCTTGTATAAGTGTACAAAAAGCATTGTTGTAGATTATGTGATTCAGAGCATTGTGTATCAAAGTTTTTCAGAGATTCATGACTTTTGGCTAACATAATCTCTTATACAATATGATGAGATGCGTAAATCACATTTTTTATCTTTGAGATGATTTTCTATTACTAAGTATACCAAATTGAGCATGCATACATTGATGAAATGATACTTTATTTAGAATCTTCCTTCAAAATTATTCTCACTTAATTTGCAAAGTCTAGTCATTGTAACATTGTAAAGATGCATTTAGTATTGTTGTATATTAATATATTTTTTTTATTGTCGATAAAAAAAACTAGGTCAAAAATTATAACTAATAGTCAGAGCTCAATTTTGTCTACTTAAGAGTGTAACAACTCAATCGTTATGATTCAATTGCGACTTGACCCTCTTGGCTTTCACCACGTGACAAATGATGTCACATGCAACCATCTCTCCTTAAGCAATTATCTCACTAAGAATCAAATTTTTCAAGGGTAACTCTACGCTAGTGGCGGCTCAAGACTTTAAGAGGCCTAAAGCAGAGACAACAATGGAGGATCATCAACTCATGATCTATGATGAATATGTGTGTGTGACGGAGGATCATCAATTCACTGTCTATGATGATTGAGTGTATCATGTAATCAAACAAAGAATTTAACTTAATTATAAGTTTACTATTTAATAAATTGTCTTAACTAGATATGTCAAGTATCACAAATATGCATATATGTTCTATTAACATTTATATTGAGCTTATAATTTATAATCAAGAGAATGATATTTAGTATTCACTTATAGAAATATCTTCCTTAACTCAGTTAGGTTGATGGGAGAGAAAGCAGATAGGCTCAGAGTACAATGAAGGAAACACAAACCTCATCAGGGAGTCTGCTCAACACGAAGGCGACGACCATCAAAGAGAAAAACAATGGAGTTGAAGTCAACCGACTGTCGATCACAATAAGCACTCATAAGCCTTTTTCAATTGGGTGCTTCGCTTGATCTTGAAGAACACCTCGTTCCCATCCTACCACATCTAACTAAAAATTAACAATTTTAAAATAAAACATCAAATTTCAATTTTTACCCAAGTCCATAAATCCAAACCAAAACAAAACATAATCCGAGTCACCCTAACAATAAAACCCCAGTAAAAAAAATAAAAAAAAAGGCATACTTTGACACATAATCATAATACAATAAACACTGCAAGACGATCTCAAACTCACAAGAATGCAAAATCGAAGATCTACGACACTCAAGTAACATCTAATAGAAAAGCAAAACCCTATAAATGGAAAGAAAGGAAGAATTAACCGAACAAAAGAACGTACATGCCCCTTGACTTTAAGGTTAATGTGTGTTAAGAATGTACCTGCTCCTTGACTTTAAGTTAATGTGTGCTCCTTGCTCGCTGGACTTCTTGTCTTCCTTGTTGTTATTGTTGTTAACACCTGACATCTTGAACTCTTCCAACAAAAACCTCTATGTCTACTATCTCTACAATATTGTGACTGCCAAATATGACTTGTACAATTCTCTTAGATCCCTTCACATTTTATGTTAAGAAAAAATAAATCAGAGTAAAAGTGAAGGTTAAATAACAAATAGGGGATGATGGTTAAGTAACAGATGGGTGAATTTTTTTTAAACTGTAACTATTTAGAAAATAAAGCAAAAAAAATATAGACTACACAAAAGCAGTAACTAATTCTAAGAGAAAAATAATATTTTTTTCATAATAATATTACAAGGAAAAAGCATAATATAAATATATATATATATATATATATATATATATATACTTGTCGATTAGTGCCGGTTCAAGACTTTAGGAGGCGCCAATTGAAGAAATGAGGTCTTTTTTAAATTAATAAAATAATTAAAATTATGATATTTCTACTTAAAATTTATTTTTTTAACTTTTTATGATGCAAAATTATCTATTAAATTATCATAATTAATTTCATTTAAAATATTTTTCAATAGACAATAAAGTTAATCTATTTAATAATCTTTGTTGAGATATGGTTGATCTTAAATAAGATTTTATTAGTTTAAGTTTTGAAAAACTCATTTCAACTTAACTCACTCATACTCCAATTGTTAACAATATTCTATATGTTATATATGCATCATTTGGAAGAATTATTCTTTTTATATAATTAAGAATGTCAATTGGTTTATCATTTTCTAATCCTATAATCTCTTTTTCTTTTAAGATATTTAATTCTGAAAATAAATCTAAGTCATCAAGATCCAACAAATTATCATGTTTCCAATACTTTTAAAGGTTTAAGCATTTTTCTTTCAAAAGTACACAACCCAATGACTTTAATTTTTTAATACTAAATAAAAAACCAAATATTTTCATATATTTTAAATTGTTCAAATCTATTTTGGAGTGTGGTAATTGCTTTATCTATAATATATAAGAAATAATCAATTTTAAAGTATCTTGAGTATTTATCTTTTAGAAAATCTATATCAGTTATCCTAATAGGGCCTTTTTCTACTAATAAGTCTCTTAATTTCGTATCAATATCCTCCCATTGGCTTTGATCATATATATTTTTAATATTAAAATCTTTTTTCTTGTAATTTTATTCTCATTATCCTAAATCAAAATTATTATCATGAGTTTGAGAATCAAAATTATTATCTTTGTTAACTATTTTATTATTGTCTTCATCTATATATTGTTATTTTCACCTATATTTATATTATTATTTTCTTCATTCAAAGAAGACTCACCTAAGTTCAACTCTTCTTTTTTTTTTTTTGAAGTTTTGAATAACCTGATTTAAATCTTCTAGTTGACATGTTTGTATATTTTTATATAAAATTAAAAAACTATAATATATATCACACTGAATATAACTTATAAGTATATAAAATGAAACTAAGTTAAAAAGATAAAACCTGATTCTCAAGACAATGAATTTGATTGTAGTATCCTTTGGTAAGTCTTTAAATATAATTTATAAATTCTAAATTCTCTTCCTTATATCAGAACAAATTATTTTAAGATTAATTAAAAAATAATGAAAAAAAATTGAAATCAATTCATCAATAGAGTCTCCAAATAAAGACACGGCATATAAATGCATAGTATAGAATGATGAAACAAATTTGAAATTGAAAACAAAAAAATTGAAATAATATTATGGAAGAACAAGGGAGGAAGGAAGGAATGAAGGAGACAAGTGAAGAAGGAATGAGAGAAATGGAAGAAGAAAGGACATATAAAGGAAATGATGTCAATATGTTGGAATATAGGAAAGAGATAGAAAAAATTAAAAAGTTTTGATAGATAGGATTCCTGTTCAATTTATTTTTAAAAAAATATTATTAATTTATTATAAAAAAGTTTCAAAAATATTATCATTAAATAATATTTACAGTACCAATATAAATTTAAAGTCATTAAATAATATTTATAGCACTCATCTAAACTTAAAGTCATTTAAAGTATTTTAAAATTTTAATTAAATTTTTTTAGTATAATTTTAAAATTAAATAAATTTTTATTTTATAATAATATATGAGTATTAAATTTTTTTGAGACCTTGAGGCCTAAAGCAGTTGTTTTATCTGCTTGGGCCTTGAGCCACCCTTACTCTATGCACTTAGTACTTAGCCTACACCAAGGATAATTGTGCAACCTGCAACAATCGTCCCTGAGTAATCCCATTGGGAATCAAACTCATGACATTGGTTCTAATATAATTGTTGGATCATGTGATTATCACTAAGCCAAAAATTATAGTTAATAGTAAATGTGCAACTTCTTTTACTTAAGAGTGTAACATCCCAAACACCATGATTCCATTTGACTTTGTCCACCTAACCTTTGCCACAAAACAATTGATGTCACCTGCAACAAGAACAAGGTAAGGGTGATTTACATTTATTCTTCTTAACTTGTGAAATATCATCTATTGCTTTGAGCTTTTAATAGACCCGACTATCTTACTTTTAGCATTTAACATAACAGATGGCTACCTTTTCCATATATATTTATACTTCACTAGTGCCTAACACTTCTATAATTAAAACATTTATTCAATGAACAATTGCTTCAACAAAAACACTTCATGTCTTTTGTACCTTTGTCTTGTTTGTTGATAAGTTTTTTTATTGTAGCAATGTATCCATTAATTGAATGTTTTTTTAAGATGTATTTACTTGAACTTTTTAAATCTTGCATTTTTCTTGATATTTGAGTTGTATCTTGTAAATAACTTTTGCTTCATTCATTATATAATATCATCTTCTATTTTCGTCTAATATATGTTTTGCAATAGGTAGCTTATATTACACAACATAAAATTATCTTATTTGTTATGATCAAAACTTGAGTGTCAACAATAAGACAACATAGTTAAGATGTTTATATTATAATGACTTGTCTTTATCTATACATATTTTTACATCTTGACTATGTTAATATATTTAAATGATAAAATAAAGTATTGTAAGACAAATTTCCTTTATAGGTATGATTTTAAATAGATAAAAATTATAAAATAGGTCTTTATTTGATGAGAAATTTCATCTCTCTATAAAACTTTTTCTCTATATCCTCTTTATAAGTTTAAGTTGTGGAGTTATCTATTTTTATAAAAAGAATATATCTTTAAAGAGGTAACAACTAATAGATCAGATCAAGATCATTTGAACAAATTATGGATTAAAATAAGGATTCAGTTCCTGTTTATTCAACTACTTATTTTTCTTTTTTTAGAATTTCGACAAGGAGATGTCAACGATGTAAAGTTAAATCTTTGAAATTTTTAGTATTATAATTTGGTTTTCTATAAATAATTTTACTAATAGGTATATTATTTCTAAACAAGGAGAACTAATTAAGTTATTTATATTTAATTTTATATTCAATCAAATAGGTGATATGAGTTGTTGGGTTAAATTCAAATAAAGGTATTTAATTTTATATCCAATAAAATAGGTGATATGAATTGCTAGATTAAATTAAAATAGAAATATTTAAAATTAGGTTATGGTGGTATAATACTATGTTATATTATTGATAGATTAAAGTATTATAATTTAATTGAAAGTAAGTTATAACAAATGTTGAAATGTGTAATTGATATTTTGAATTATTAAAATCTTAGTATAATTAATAAAGTAGTGATTCCTGAAACCTAAAATATTAAAAAATATTTATAAATATACAATCATTTCTAAAAATCTATAACTACATTTACAAAAATTTTTGTTTTTCAAAATTAAATAAAATAAAGTTTAAATTTAATTTAAAAACTTTTCACAAGCTTTTAATTAAACAATACTGTTTCCAAACTTAAGTAAAGAAATTAAATTTTAGAAACTTACTATCACTCCATACATTAATTCATGGCTGCCCTCTTTGTTATATATAGCATTTTCAATAGAAATCAAACATTAATACTTTACAAATAATTCACAATTCATTATCAGCAACCTATATAGGTCCACATATTAAATACACTTCTATATGGTGTACAATAAAAATCATAATTCAAGCTTCTACACTATTACTTCATAAAAATAAATAAATATTATATGTTATTTGTTGCCATCACACAATACTTCCAACAAATTCATAGCCGGCTGATCCAGAAAATTCAACATTCCCCACATGAATATTCAATTAAAAGGTAGCTAACACACACATAATATATATATATATCCAATTCAAAGCATGGATTAATTGATGCAAAAAAAAATATAATTTTGAATTATTATTACATTTGAAAATTTTCTGGTTTCCCGATCGGTTACAAGTCACAATTAAACCGATGGCACATAGTTTGAATTTGAGAACAAAATAAAGTGCTTTTAAGTGTTGTTGTTGATTTCAAACTTGGATGCAGCCAAATTCATGTAACTGTGTCCAATTTGGTTCATATGATTGTGTTATATACATTTATTCAAACTTCCCACCTCAATGTAGTGGTCCCTAGCAACCGTCACCATTAAAATGGTTGCCTTTCATAGCGTTTGTCAAGTTATCCTAAGATTTATCTTAATCCACAATTAAGAACTAATTTATTTTGGAGTTTGAAGTTTGACCATGAGTGTCATGTCATACAATAAATCTTAATTTTATGTAGAAATAGTAAACACATACTCAATAGTTAATGGATGAAATTATTGTGTTAACTATGTTATTTTCTTTATCTAATTTTTTACTTGTATGGTAAGATTCTTATAAATATAAAACAAAATTATTTATCTATATTCTATAATAAATAAAGGGAATTTTCCTATTTTAGTATTTACATGTTGTCTTATTTCATCTTTAATTATATTTTAAAATTAAAAAAATGAAAATAGACTATCAAAATGTTAAAAATAACTTCATACACTTCAAGAGCACAACACATTACAAATCATTATGTACCCACTATTTTCTATGTAATCATCATTATTAACATATAGAGACACGAAAGTATTTCTTCTCCACTAATAATATAAAATAAGATTTTCTTTATTTAATTTACACATTTTTTTACATAATCTCTAAATATAATTATTTTCTCTATTTAGAAGATATAAAAATGTTAACCGAGAGCTACATTCAACTTTTATTTTTTAATATATCATACATAAAATAAATAAAGAAAAAAAATTAAAATATATTTTAAATAATTTTTTTATGTATTTTTAATTAGAATATTTATTAACGATTCATATTAATTTTAAAAAAATGCAACCACAGTGGTATAATGACGTTTGAATTTTTTTATGAGATTTTCATTTTATCATTCTATTTTTACATCACAATAAAGATTAACACCATGTTTATTTGAACCAATTTGTGTGAATGCATTGTTCAAGATTATGAATTATCATGGATGAAGTCCCTTGGTTGGATTAATTTGAGAGTTGAATTTAAGAGGATTTACATAATATAATCCTCATGCTCATGTGAAGAGATTTGAAGGGATAAAATAAAAAATTATGAAATAATCCTTGTAAGTGAGTTAGAAATTATAAAATATTCTTTTCCAAAGGGTCAATTAGCAATTCACAAATGTATCAATTAAAAATATTAAAAAATTTATAACATCAATCAAATTATTCCTAAACTTTCACAAATATTCTTTTTAAATCCCTTCAAATCTTACCATCTATTCATTAATCCAAACAACCTTATCATACACACACAATCCACTCAAATTCCTTTAAATTCATTTCCTCAAATCCACTCCTCCTACCAAAAAAAGCCTAAATAAAAAAAAGGACAATATAATTAACCAAAGAGTAATTAATATTTTCTTAGATGTCGAAACAATAAACATTTAAAAAAAATAATTGGTAACTAAATTAAATTGACTTTATCTAGATGAATATATTGCTTTCCCTTTCTATTGCCATCATAAGGCAAGAAAAATTGAGAAGGTTTCTGGATGGGCTTGGTCGGTGTTATGGCCCAATAGAAGCCCAGCTGCCAATTCGACGTCCATTTTTAGTATTATTTGAAGATCTGTAGAGTTTATTTGATGGACCACAAAAAAGAAATATTTCATTTTATCAATTTAATTTGTATAAATTTGAATTCATTTTGAATCAATTTAATTTAAACAAATTTTGTTTTGGTGAAAAGTGAGATTGCACCTCAATAGTTTTTTGGTTGCCAAATTACATATATTTACTGGGAGAGAAAAATATACTCAAGTTAAACATGATTACTAATAAAGTTTTCTCTTCAATTATTTAATTTAGTTGCATATTAGATTAGATTTAAACCCGTATTGTATTTTCATACTAGAATTTAATCTAAGTTTATTTGTGGATTATCTACTATATTGTCAAGGCACAAAATCTAATAATTGTATTAGAAAAATCTAAGTCTTAGATTATATATACTAAAGTTAATGATGCTGGAAAAATTGAAGGAGAAAGACCCAACAAAATAATCATCATTTGTATTGTTAATATAATATTAGTTGTTAGAAAATTTTTAAGAATATTTCATAACAACAAAATATGTATATGTGCCAGACCATATAAAAAATGATGCCAACTTAAATTCAAAATTTTAAAATATTAGATTTATGTATATGTTTAAAATATAAGTGAGTGTTTGGAAACTCAACGAACAAAAAACCACGTGTATAACTATAACTACAAAGTTAGCTTTTCAATAAAGGTTGGAAACTACATATAAGATGTGAAACCCACAGTCTTAAGTTGATGAAATTGAATCAGTATAACTAAGAGGATTCAGTGCCAAAACTAACATCATTATCAAAGAGGATATAACTCAAAAGAAAAATCAGAATTGATTTAGGCCATTTTCTAGTGGCCACTTTTTTTTTACTTTTTTTTTTTATCAACATGGCCCAATAATGCCCAGCTGTTAGATTTGGATAGTGAGGGCCACATAGTTTTCATTCCTCTCTCTATCTTCTTATGAATGGTGGTGGGCTTCAAAATTAAGAATGGGCCCAATTACTCTGCCAATAACAAAGACGTGTTTGCATTTGCTGAAGACCACAGAAAAATGCACTTGAACAAGTTTATATCAGAATTATTTTTTTATATTGTCCACACATTTCATTATTGGAATTTTATAATTAAAAGTTATAGGCATTCATGTTTCAGTCACATTCAACAATCTAAAATTAGTAATATTTAAATTAAATTTAACAAAAATTAAAACGAAAGAAGCTAAGGAGATAGGAACAAAATCTGTCATCTGAATTTTGGAATGATTATTGATTGGTTGAAATTAATATCAGTCCATTCTGATTTAATGCCTTTTACTTCAATGCTTTTTACTACTATTTAAGGGTATTTTGTATTTATAAAAAATCATTTTAAAACTTCATTTTTCCTACTATTACTGTATTCATTTTTTTTCTCAAATATTATCAATTTTTTTAAATCAATATTGTAGTGGTTTGTGTCATTATGTGTCGTTTTTATTAAATAATGAGGTATTATCTGTTATTTGTATGAATGTAATATTGTGACCAGATAAAATGATATTGATTTGTTTTTTAAAAAAGTGAAAATATTTAAAACAGTACAATTTTTTCTAAAACACATATTTCAAAAATTTTACAACAATTCCATCAAACTGAATTAACTCTCTTATAACTTTTTTTTTTTAAATTCATTTGAAAAACTTTCAATAAATATTTGTTGTATGCATTTTTAGTTTTTTTAAAACATGGAAAACATAAGTCCTTTTCTTTTTTTTTTATTTCATTTAAAAAAAGTTTTACAACATTCTCATTGTCCTTGGTTATGTCTTTTTCTTCTAACAGTGTCCCATGTTCAACATTTTCAGACCTTAAAATGTGTGTTCAACAGTTTCAACACTCTTCGCAAATTCGCTTCCATGTTTTCTGCTGCTGAAAATGCAATAAAGAAAATGGGTTGTTTTCTCAAACCCCATTTAAAATCCATTAACAAAAATAAAGATCTAGAATGGTGAAATTATTGAAGATCATAGTTGTCTCCAACAAACGAATGAAATCAAAAGCAAAATTTAAAAAAGTGAAAATCTTTTAATTTCAGTATAAGTAGGGAATGATAATTCGGGAAGGTATGGGATGTAAATGATTTAATATATTTTTCATAATATATTACTTTTTGTGGATAATATTTTTTTAAAAAGGATAAAAAATCCTTAAACTTTTTTTCATGCCAGAACAAAAGAATCGAGCATAAGACAGTTTTTTTTTTTTTTTTTTTAAACAAAAAAATAA
>Ga0209489_101401_pt1 | contig 49415 bp, 30 predicted proteins | sample SiratrowhiteBW_FD_187527 | JGI IMG/M metagenome (GOLD analysis project Ga0209489, IMG submission 187527) | Root nodule microbial communities of legume samples collected from California, USA - Siratro white BW (SPAdes) (version 2) | ecosystem: Host-associated > Plants > Roots > Nodule | place... | reverse complement strand
ACAAAAAAAAAAAAAAAAAGGCAAAATGGAAGCAGGATTTTAAAAAGAAAGAAAAGGAACCGATTTATTTATTCATTCTAACCAAAAGTGCAAGCTGGAAGGACAGAACAGAAGCAAAGCATTAAAACAGAACTGCAGCGGCGCTTTAGTACTTGAAAGGCCAGAGGTATGGTCACAACCACACCGCAAATTTGCATTCAAACTATGTTTAAGATTTGTAGTACGATGAACCAAGTTGTGTACAATCCAATAAAATTCACCTGTTAACCAGTAATTCACCATGTGTAAGTTATAACTAACTCTAGTCATACATGAGAAAAGTGAAAAAGAAAAAAAAAAAAAAACAAACACATAACTTATACTCAGGCCACCATTGCAGAATCAAACGCATTTGATCTCTGAATAAACATAATGCAATATTCTCATCCACTTTTATATAAAAAAGGAAAAAAAAATTCACTCTAGCAGCAACAACTAAACATTAAAAAGATATGGAAATTAGGCATCAGAGACAACACTGAGGTCGTCCTCTTCTGGCGGCGCCGGCATGTTGAGATCTATGAAGGTCTGTTTGAATTTAAGGGAATCGTTAACGGTTGAAGACGATGAAGGGATGAGATGAGATCTCTTGTGTCCACCCAGAGCTTGACCAGAGCCGAACACCTTGTAACAAAAGGGACATTCAAAAACCTTAACAATATTGTTGTTGTTTTGATCTTGAACTTCCTCTCGACGGCAACAAATGGTTCTGTGACTCCCCAAGGCCCGAGAGGATCGGAAGGCTTTGCCGCAAGTGTGGCAGAGGTACTTGCCGCGGAGCTTCTTGAGCTTGGTCTCTGATCCCGTGCAGTGCCTCTTTGATCTCTGCGGTGGACCTGCATTGCTGACAGCGTTCCACGTGTCGCGGGAGAGCATCATGAGGCTCATGGCCACGTCTTCCTCCGGGGAGGTGTCGGAGACTGAACTCACAGGTTCGGGTTCGGTGATGAGAGGTGTGGAGACGACGAAGCTGAGCTTGAGCATGGCCGATTTCCGGTTCCGCTTGGATCGCTGGCGAGTTGGGTTCTTTGATGACTCGGTCTCGCTCTCTCTGTCTTCGGGATCCGTTACTCTGAAGCTCTTCTTAGGATTCTCCCTGAGCGCGTAACTGAGAGAATCTTGTTCCTTGAGTTGTTCTTGTTCAGAGTCGGAGGAAGAGGAATAAGTGAAGGAAGAGTGGGTTAAAGTTTCAGGCTTTGGAGGAAGAGGGAGAGTTGCGAGATGAGCCTTCATGTGACCACCAAGGGCTCTGCCATTGGTGAAAGACCTTGAACAAAGCTTGCATTTGTGTCTGTTATCCATGAGGAGCAACCTTCTACTACTTCTTCTAGTTCTTGTTCTTCTTCTTCTTCTTCTGATGTTATTGTTATTGGTTGGTGTTGTTGTGGTGGTGTCTCACACACAAGAGTGTTGTTTTTGGGGGAATTGGGAACTTAAAAGGAGTAGGTGACAAGCATTCCTCCACCAAAAGACACACCGCAAAACTATGATTTTTATTTTCTTTGGCCTACAATAAAATATGACTTGTGTGTGCGAGCTAAAATGTCAAAACACATTCTAACAGTCGCATTAATTATTCAGCGCCCAAAATTAAGAAAGTGTGATCCTCAACAGAGAAAGAGCCATAAGTAACATGCAAACCTTGCTGCCCAATTCCATTTACCTTTTTCCATTTATTGCTTCCAGGGCTCTCCCAATCACAATTGCTGCAAAACTCTGCTCTCACAAACCACATCACTATTATTAATATTTTTAGTAACTTTCAATTCTTCAAAAGACAAAGTCTTCATCCTAGTACTAATAAAACTCTTCCAATAGACTTGCATGTTAAATATTACTATGTGGTTATTTTAAGTTGATGTAAATATGTTTTTGCTGGGGTGTGGAATGGGATAATTTTGCGGATTCTTGTTCCCTATTTGGCAAATTTCGTATGTACGTGTAGGTTGGATGACCAAAATTACATGAAAAAACAAAAACCTATGGGGCCCTGAAATATATATTTCATTATTCATTAGAAGGAAACTGTGATTATGGATAATTATTTGGTTGTGATGTGCAACTCACTAATCCTGAATGATTGGTGGCTCTATTAAATTCTGATTGCAAAATGTAACCAAGATGTAAGATGTAACATTGAATATAATATGACGTTAGGGATACAAATTCTTGTTTCCAACATTTTTCCCATGTGATAACTTTTTTACATGTAAAGAATAAGATTGGATTCTCCCTTATATAATAAAAAAGTTGTAAACTCTTTAGATTCCATTTTTTTTCTAATTTAGTTTATTTAGAACAAAACTAATGTATTTTAAAGGATAAATTGTACTTACTATTTTAGTTTATTTAGTTGATTACAATATCAATCAATTATGATTATGATTAATTTTAAGTTTTGTTCAACATATTATCATTGGTTAGGAAATATTTGAAGAATGTACCAAGCTGAACTCAAATTAACTTGTGCCTAAGATAACTTCCACTTTGTTCAATACTATTTGAGACTTAAAATCCAACAACCCCTAATAGAAACAAGAAGAAAAGTGACGACATTGGATGATCATGATGCTACTCAACAAACCCGGACTAATTGCGAGAGCAACAACCTCTTGCTAATTCATGTTTTACAAAAACTTCCACCTTACGAAAATCAACAAATAAAGCATCATCTACTTGCTCCAATTTTCCTCCTACATTCTACCTCTAACTTCTTTCATCCACTCGTAACAAGAATCACCATCCAAGTACAAATGCTTCTGCCACTTGAAACCTTGCCATACCTGGACCACTGTGGAGGAGAAACAAATCAAATCAACAGTGCACTGTTCTATCAGAGCCATTTTATTTTATTTTTCTCTTTCATAAAGCATTTAATGGAACATGATTTTGAAAGGTTATACCAATTACTAACATGTTGAAAATAAATTGACAGGTGCGCTTAGGCAATTTGTTGTTACCTAACATGTAGCAATCAGATTTGGAAAATGCCATGCTGCTCAATAGTTACAACTTGGAGGCTAAATAGACTATGCACTAACTCAACATTCATTTCATATGAATTCAGGAGTGGAATAACTGGGAACCCAATAAAACACAAATGATGCAAGTAGGTCCTTTAAAAACCATGTTTATTATGGCTACCTGCTTTATCATATAAAATACAAAAAGAACTAAATATCTTATATGATGCACACTTTTTGCTTCTTCTCAATGTATAAATGAAATCAAACTCATTTGGGTACGTTTTAATGGAAGAAATTTGGCCCCTTCACATGGAAGGAAATAACATAGTTTCTGGTTTGTTCTTCTTTGTCCTGCATTTTGTAGTAAAAAAATGATGGCATTGATTATGAATACATGTATTGAAAAGAAAAATTCATAATTCCGTTTATCAAACTTCATAAATTACAGTGCCATTGTAAGCAAAAGTTCCGTCACGTGTGAAAAGAATTCAAATTTCAATCAAATATAAAAATTAAAAACTCTAGTTTAGGTGCTTAATTAAAGGATTTTAAGAATATCAGTTTCTTGTCTCTAAAAATTTATCACATTAGTTTTGCCTTTGATTGGAACTAACTTTTCAAACACCAAAATTATACCATTATAAAAAATAAAATAAAAACATTTGAAAACCAGTTTAGTGTAGTCCAAATTGTCTGAGTCATACGGATATTTAGAAATCACCAAATTCGTTCTACTGCACACATTTATTAAGACAAATTTCAAGGTTAGGGGTTTGCAAAGCTAAGATAATTTCCAATCTATTATGTTATATGTGTTTGTTTGTTTTAATTTTATAGGTCTTATGATATCACTATATATGTACAAAAAATTACTATAATGCTAAGATTATTAATGTGAATTTAATTTTGTAAATCTTCCAATTAATCTATACTAGAAATATTTTCTTCATCGATATCTTATATTTGCAATGCAATATCTTTTAAGTGAAGAATTGTCTAAATAATTAGTTGTGCTTGCATAAATACTTTTTCATCTAAAATTATTACTGTTTGGTTATTATGTAATTGTTGAATACTAAAGTTCTTCAAACATACGAGTCGTTATATTATTATAATATATATTCCTCTCTATATAATTAGCTCTTCAAATCCTTAATACATACTTAAACAAATGTGATTATGTATTTAAATGTTTACTTGATGAGTTCAGTTGTTATACTACTAAAATCCATATACCTTGATTTAAAATTTTTAATTTGAAAATATGACCCGTTAATTTTCTACTTCTATTTTAACAAAAAAATAAAATCAATTAGATAGATATTTTTAGCAGTGACATTATTCATTAGTTTTTCTTATCTGCTCTTCCTTTAATACTTTTTTTTTTCAACTAATCGATCAAAAGTTAAGCAGAAAAGGAAAGAAAAAACATTTAATATCTTCAAATTTCAATCATTTTCAACCATTTTAATAAAGAAAGAAGCTTCCTTATTATCCATCATTTGGTGGAGTTTAAAGCATTTACAACCACTTTATGACAGAAGCTTCCCATTCCAAAATGAAGTCCTGGTTTTTAACTTGAAGTTACACCTACTTAGTAGTTGGATACAGTAAAAGTTGATTGCAGTTGCTTGTAACATCAACTATTCGAATCTACTTCGTGAAGGACTCTACTTCTAGTTGACACACGTAGAATAGATTGAAAAACTTCAAGATTCTGATTACACATTGTTTCATTGTACCTTGCTAAGCTAAAGATGCTTCAATAGATTGTTCACATTAATACTCAAGTTTATATATAATTGTTATGGTAAAAGAAATTTTGATTATGGAAAGAATAGTCATTAAATTTTTTTGTACGCATCAAGCTTATTGCTCACGCAATGATGCAAACAAGGTCAATACGACAGTGTAAACAGTTAGAAGCATCTAAATCTACACAAGTCACATTTATAGAAATCAAGACTAATCTAAGGACAAATTCTTATATGAATGGGGTACCAAAATTCTTAAAATCTGTGGCTATAATTGCCGCTTTACACTATGCACTTGTTTTAATTCTCAAACTGTCTTTATTTACTTCAACATTCAACAAAGCATGCAACTGGTACTGGAAAAGATATAATTGGAACTCTGCATACGCCTAAAGTAAAAAGGGAGCGTATTTTAAACAGAGAAAAGCTTTTAACTTAAGCAATGTTATTAACTAAGCAAACAACCCAAATGCTAATATATGGATCATTCTTTTTTGTTTCAAATTTTCCACTAGTTCAATTTAATTGTCACTGAGGGTCATGTCACAAACCTTCATGAACATGAAATCTAGACAAAATCTCAGCTTCAATGAGTGAAACTACTATATGAAGATAGTTGCGGAAAAATTCTAAATAGATAACTAATCCGTTTTTCATGTTGATGTGAAAAAAAATGTTTTCGGGTGACTCCACAAAGATTAAAAGAACCATCTAACAAATGAAAAAAAAAAGTTCTAATTATTGTGCATATTAAATGATTTGCGTAAAATGACTAAAAAGTAAAAGGTATAGGTAAGACAGAACATCAAAGTCTGCTAGCATCCATGAGTAGTAGTTGGTTTACCCAAGTATAAATTCTGTGACAGTGATAAATACCAGCCTTGTGTTTACCATATTAATTAACAGTCAGGGATTTCAAATTACAAGATGGTACTACTTTAAATCATTCATGTCTTGTGACAGAAAATAAATAATTAGATGAAATTGCTACTGCATTCAAACTGAACACCAAATAGTAAATGCTGTCCGAACAACAAACATAAAGTGGTAAATCTTTTTTTGTTTTTCTTTTTGTTGATTTTGCTTTTTACACCAAGCAGAGTGCTACTATAGTGGCTAGAGTCTAGTGAGAGCAAGCAGTGACTGTGACAAGGAAGGGCATGTAGCACTACACTACACTACACAACACAACACAACTCTTTCCTTGCACTTCAACTCTTGCAAAGTTTGATCCTTGAGGAGTTTGACTTCACTAGGGAATGAAATGAATGTAGGGTATTTCACATAAGGGGAAGACATGCTTAGAAAAATGAAAAATGTGATGCACTTTGAGACTTGGTTTGCTCCAAAAAAAGAACCAACCTACCTTTAAGTCTTACCTATCAAATGTTTGTTTTTGGCTTCCAAGTCAAGTATATTATCACAGGCATGATGACAAGATGAGGCATTGCTTTTGCATTAGAAGAAGAGATGAATCACGAGGGACCACCCTTCGGTGCAACAGGAATAGACCAAACATGAGAGACATGTGTCAAGATTATGGAATGGCCTACAACACTGGACTTGTCCTTCCCTTTTGTTCCCCTTGTCTACTGGAACTGCAACCAACCTATATAAACTGCTATAGCTACAAAACACAAAACCCCAAAATAAAACAACAACAACATCCTCAAAAAACACATTATTACTTTAGTAGACTTTTTCTGAAGCTTGTACATAAATTAAAATTGTGAATTATGTCATAGTTATGTGTTGATAATTACTTTACCTATTTAGTATAAGCATAGCCTCCGAATTCAAAAGGGAAGAAACAGTCATAAAAATTCATGGTTACACACTTTTATCATTTATCATCTGACTAGTTACCGTTCCGCACTTTTATCTTTCTTTACAGATCATGCTGTGGATTCTACTGTGGAATACCCTCACATGGGCTCCACTACACCCGTCAACCATTCATAATCACCATCAGATTCATTGCATTAAAAAATTGATTATCAGATAATTAATCTACTAATCAAAAACCATGTAGGGAGATAAAAGTATCTAGCAAATTAATTGTACAAGATGGAGCTTTGGTGGGTGAATGGAAATTGATGTTCCATGGAATGCACAACTTGCATTATTATTTATTAATTTGTTGCCATATCCCCAGTAATTGCTTGATCAAGGCCGGCAAATTCAATTAATAAATAAATGGTGGAGAAAAGAAATAGCTGAGGTTTCCATTGCATTAAACACAGCACAGAGCCAACCTGTAGCAAAATTCTTGCTTTTCCTAAGACGGTAAACCAATTGTGGTGGCTTTGAGTTGGAAATAGGAAAAGTGGCATTGACATTTCATCCATGCTAGACTTTGAAGAAACTTTGGGAAATGATGACCCAAAACTGTTGGATTAGTTCATCTTGAACCCATTCAAGCTAAATCCCTCAAAAAGTTACAAAATTGACATAGGATAATATTATTTGTTAGTGAAAAAAATGGTAACAATGGTACAAAATTATATGTGAGCTAAGAAAGTCCCTTTGGGTGAGAAGTTAATTCGTTGTGTAGCCTTTTGAAAGGAATGAGAATAGATTAATATTGTGCAACACTGCACATGGAGTGTCCGATTCCGAAAATTGTGTTTTGAGTAGCCTAACTTTTGTGACTTGTGATTGAACATTGAAGAGCTACCCATGGAAACTACAAAGTCTTAAAGTTCTATTGCAAAGGGCAAAGCAAAAATCAAGTTGAAGTGACCAGGCCTCATTGGAACTCCAACAAAAACAAAAGAGCATAAGAGAGTGACATCACTCAGCCAGAAAGTTGACACATTATGGCCATTGATTCACATCGGTTTTGGGTACTTCTTAATGGAACAAAGTGATACCAATAAGGACTACTGAACATTTTTCATATTGACTACTTTTATTACTCTTATTTTCAATACAAAATTATCCTTAAAAGATGGACATGAATCTGTATAAACATTTTACATTGGAAAGTTATAACATCTAAATTTTTTGGAAAAATTTTATGTTTTTGGATGTGTTTATTTTATATGTAAGTTGCTATTAAAATTAACTACAAATTAGTTTTGACAAAGTTTCTTCAAAAACATTTCTATTAGAAAACAATAAAATGAAGATCTCAAATTAATTAAAATCAGCTTATGCATTAACTAATTTTTAAAAAGTATCATAAATTATTTATTTTAATTTATGCATAAGTTCATTTTAATTTGTGGAAAAATTGTTTTTTTATATTTGTTTCTTCTAAAAGGACTTAAATAATCTGAAGATACTCTAACAATTTTTTTTAACGAAACACAAAAAATTACATAAACTGGCTTACATTCAAAATAAATCTTTGATTTTAAGACAATATATCAACCAAATATGTAAACATTTATCAAAAATTATGTTCATTTATATTTCAATGTTATTTAATACTCTCTACTTTGACTTGAGTCAAATTTAATGCGATATAACAAGTTTGGTTTTGAAGAAGTTAATTTAATGCGACTTAAATAATGAGAGATATGTGAAAAAAACAGGTGATATGTCTATTTTTAATGTCAAATAGAATTGAACAATAGAGGGATTGAACATGCATAACTCCCTTCTATAGAGTATGTTTACACAAGTCTACACGTAATTTTTATGCGAATCCATTTTAGATATAAGTTTTGTCATATATAATCATTTAATGAAAATAAAAATTAAATATAGATATATCCATTTCATGTAAAAAAAAAAAAAAAAGATTCCTTTTAAACTTTCTAACCTTATGTGTGTGTTTAATTTGGAATATGTGCTATTATATTCCTCTTACACTCTCACCACTAACCAACAGTCGCAACAAATTAATAACATCAACAAACTCGGGCAGGGATATTAGAGATATTAAAATAACGTCATATAACTAAAATAAATTTGAAAAAAATTAGAATTAAGTCCAGTGATTATGTAAAACAATAATAAAAATATGGGAAAATTAGTAAAAATAAGAGAGATTATTAAGTGGGCGATAATTGTGTTTTCCTTTGAACGAAGGAGAAAGCAATGATACTCTCCAAAAGTAAAGGAATACACGATAAGATACTTGTATTTATTGGCTTAGCTTAAAAAGAGACTCTATAATCTCTAATGTCTCGCCGCAAAAATCGTAAGAGATTTTTCTCCTTCCTTCAACATTTATGTTTATTGGTAGCAAAAAGGTAGGAAACTTGCACCATTAAAATTTGCTACAATTGTTTGATTAATATTCTTGACTCTTTCATATCACAAAAAGTGGCTTTACCACTTTTAATAACCACCACTTAAGTTATTTTAGTGAACTTTCGGAACCTCCCTTAGTATTACTAGCTTCATGTTATTTATGTGTCTGACAGGTCACAAAAAATATCCACCATATATATAAACTTGTTAGTGTGGATTGATACCATGATAGCGTTGTTCATGTTTTCAATCTTTTTGCATGTCCATTGTCTTTCTTCTACACTTCTTTAACAAAATCATGCTAAAATCTTAAATATTTTGTCCTTAAATAAAAAGGGTTAATTCTTCACAATGTGCAAGCCACTGTGGTGGTCCCAAAAATGGCATCACAAGATCCTCTGCTGCTACCTCTAGTTGCTTTAGTTGCATCCTATGCCATATCTAGCTAGCTCAAGAATTAAAGACGAGAGAAATCTTAGTTGTCAATAAGCCTCTACCTCCTTTCAGAGTACTCTAGAGAAATTCAAAAAGCTGTTTTTCACGAACATGGTTCTGCCAAAAAGTTAAATTGTGGTAGAACACTTTGTTGGACACATCTAGAGCTTACTTTGTCATGTGACATGTCTCGTTATTTAAAGCAAAATGCTCGGTATTATGAAAATCAGTTGAATACAACAGAAAAACAGACTACAAAATATGATTAGTTCCTTTCAAAATCACCCATATTTGATTTCCTTCAAGCACAACTGTAATATTGATTTTTTCTTTAAAACACATAATATCATTGGTGTGAAAATTGTTTCATAGTACTATTTACCGTTTCTGATATTTCAAAGTGTATTAGGCTGGTTGGCATATACTAATTGTCATTAACTGCTTTAACCAATTGCATCACGTATTTGAATAGAAGTAAGATTGGCATATATATATATATATATATATATATATATATATAACACAGTAGCTTATCTGAAAACCCTTCTGAATAAACTTCTATTTCATTTACTCTGATTCTAATGTATAAAATAACTATACATACTACATTACTACTTTTGACATTTGAAAAGAAGGTCAACTTAAGAGAGGCTTCTCTGCATCATATTCACGTTCTAAGCCACCTTCTTTCCCTTTGGCCCAAAGCACAAAGTAGAGCCCAGTGAACATGAGGAACATACTTGCTAAGCTGCAATACGGTATTGTACTGACCAATAAGATACTGTACTTAAGAAATTATATGAAAAAAAAAAAAAATAGCTATGTGGCTAGGAATAAGTACCTTCCAATGTTCATGGTCTGTCCTAGAGTAACGACTGAGAAAATGACTGAGCAGACTGTGCCAATAGGGCTGAACATTGACACCAGCACTGGCCCTCTCTTCTCCAGTGCCCAACAATTGACACTCAGGCATATTCCACTCACTACACCAGCCTGTGCATTGCAATTTTCCAAAATGTTACTTCTACAGTAAATTGTATAACTAAGTGAGAAAAGAAAAAGAATTTGAAAAGTATTGTACATGAAACCTAACTTGAAGGCCTTTAAAAGCTACATTATACAATCACATGCTAAATTATGTGACCAGGTGTAGTACCACCTTTTGAATGTGTCTTAATGTTGGGTTTTAAAATTGTCAAAAGGGATAACCATATGATGAATTGGACAATAAGAGTGGATTAAATTTACCAGAAGAGAATAGCCAATCATGTCTCCGACACTCACAAGTGGCCAACCAGTTTTGAATTCGTGATCTTCAATTAATTGAACTGCCACAGTCATGAATGTCCCAAAAAAGCAAGTTATTGAACACAACGACATCGGTGCAGGAAAATCTTCCAGAGTAAAGGCCTACAAGAATCACAATATTCGGTAATAGCATGTTATGAGAAGTAAGAAATCAAGTGTTTGATGTAAAAGTCACAATGATATGCTATATGTAAGAAATGCAATGCAAACTGTTTGAGTAATTTCATTTTTCTATTTCACTGTATGTTACCTGTAGGACAATGTTGCTTGACAATATGAGGATTGCGACCAAGAGATAGAGACAACCGATTAACTTGTGTCTGTCAAACGTTACATTTGGTGGTGGAGATGGTGATTGAATTGTTCCCTCTTTAGTGGACTTAGGAAGTGCAGAGATGCTTTGCATCATGCTCAATGTGAGAGCCCCTACGACACAAAGCAATGTGCCAACTATTTTTACTCTACTATATGTGCAGCTTAAGTTCACTTTTTCCAACCTGCCTAACATCAAAATTTTCATTAATTAGCATTCAAATTACATGAATACTACCAAAATCTTACACCCTTTTATTCAACTAAACATATAAATAGATTATATTACCGAAAAATCCATGCGATGATGAAGATGAGACCTGGTGCAAGATTTGGCATGGCTGTTCCCATTGCTGGCGAGGTTAGATTGATTCCTTTTAGGAATAGAGACTGGAACAGTGTTACCCTGCATGCCATGATACCAATTAGATATCAAGAGAAAGAAAAAGGGACAAACTGATTAAGCAAAAGAAAGGAAAAAAGGTATTATAGTCCTTTGGGTCAGGTAATTAGAAAATGGAGTGACAATTTGATTAGAAGTTATTTTATTTTTTCTCAAATGCAACATTTTTACTTTAACCTCTCTCTAATTCTTTCCTGTTAACGGTAAGAAGTTATACCTCTTGGATTTTGATTTCTCTTTTTTTGTTAGATCCAAAACGCTAACGGATCCATGAGCGAGTGGTTCTACACAACAATTTATGTCCTTTTTACACTCATCAAATTCCTTAAAACAGTACCCACCTTTCATTATAAAGTAAGCCTTTGCAATCCATAGAGAAAAGCTTTCCTAAAATACAGGGTTTACCTCAAACTACGGTGTTTGCACTAAACAGTTGGAAATAACGACAATTTTGGTGCCTGACACAAGGAAGATTGTGTTCAGAAAGATTCTAGGGTTCAGATTATCAGATATTTCCTAAAATAATTAACCTTTAATATTTGCAGTGCCCTTAAACTCCTTCACATAACCGGGATTCAAAAGTCAAAACCCAGCATGCTCTATGGAACTTTTTTGTTGGATTACCCAAACATGATATTCTTCAAAAACAACTTCCATGCCCGAATTTTAAAAAATGGAATTAAATAAAAAAAAAATGTATACTTTACACCCGAAAGAATTAAACAAAAGAAAAGGGACCAGAAAACATGGATTCAGTTCATCTAAATTGAGATGAAAATTGAGAATAAGTTAGTGATAAGATTTGCCTACCCTCCTAGTGAAAGCAAGAGAAGCTGTGTAAGCAACTTGAAACCAACTTTGGTGGGCCATCTACACCTGCAAAAGATGCATATATATACAACCATGAAAAGAATTTATAATCAAATTGCATTCCAAAAACAGATAAATGTAGAGAGATTGGAGAAAAAAGGAGAAGGAGATGAACCTTTCATAGTAGAAGGCAAAGGGTAGGAGAATAAGGAACGTAGCAAAGGAAGTAAAAACGACAATGGTAAGAGATTGGAGCCCCAAAGACATAAGATAACTGAGCAACAAAGCATTTGCTGCATAAACAAATTGCACCCCAATCAACCCTCCAATAACTGCGACATCTTCCACCAGCCCTCCATTCACCATCGTCACCAAATCAAATTCAAAGTGTTAGCAAGAGAGGACATATATGCCACCCCAGTTATCCTCTCTTCATTCTCGTGACCCTTCCCTTTCCTTGTTTGCGTCCCTTCCCTTCAACTTCCTTTATTGCATGTTTGTTACGGTCACAGACAACGACAAAAACAAAAATGGCAACGTTGGTTTTTGTGGAAAGTGGTTGCATGTGAAATCTGAGTTAGAAATATAGAACTTAGATGGCTACCCTTCACATTGTTCTACCAAACTTTCTATCTCTCTTGTCGCCCCTTCTTCACAGAATTTTATTGGTATCCCTCAGATCAGATATTAACCGCGTGCATACCAACTTTTCTCTGTTTTCTTCTCATGATTTTTTTTTTTTTTTCAGTTATAAATAGAGGGAGTTGGTTAACGTTCGAATGTTGTTAGCTAAATCTAAATCTAGATTTTTTTTTTCTTGGATATAGGGAGGATTGTCGGTTCCTTTTTTTCTCTTACGTGTAACTTTTAACTCTTATATTTTTTTCTTTATGTTATTCGAAAATAACTTCTTTTGCGTTAGAACTGATTTGTTTGTAACTTTAACTGTTATATTTTTTATGTTATTCGAAAATAACTTCTTTTGCGTTAGAACTGATTTGTTTCAGTTGTTTCGGCTACGATATAAATTATTTCTTGAACTAAATTATTTTATAATATATCAATAATATCCCTATTATTTATATTTTAATATTTATATATTAAATAATTTTTGTTATTTTACATCTATTCAGAAATATCTTTATCATATATACTAGTTTTAACTGTACCATAAATATAAATAATTATTTATTACATAATATCAATTTTTGTTTTTTCAATCAATTAAATATTAATGATTATTTTATTTTTTTAGAGTTTGTTAAAATAAGATATTTTATTATTAAGATATTTACAACTTTAATTTAATAATATTTATAACTTTTAGTTTGTTAATATTTTTTTTTTATTTTACTCAATTGAGTGTGAGAGAGAAAAATAAATTATATAATAAATAAATTTGAAAATAAAAATAATAAAAACATTTTTGACATTTTAAGAATTTGTTAAATGTATAAAACAGTTTGTATTGTTTTTACTTTTAAATTTGCATTTATAAAAAAATTAAAATAAATAATAAAACATGTTATAGAAAATGAATTGAATATCGCAAATAGACTAAAATTGTATTTTTAATAATAGATTAAATTAGACTTAAAATCTAAAAAAAAAACTCAATATTTTGTTAAACTATTTAATCAATATTATTATTCTAAACTAATATATATATATATATATATATATATATATATATATATATATATATTCAACTTCTTTGAAATTTCAACTTGAATTTAGAAAGTCCAAATTAGATACTAAAATGAATAAGACAGATGATATAAGATTATTTTCATTTTAGAAGTCATCTTATGATATCTAAATTCATCTATGTGGAGTTTTTTTTTTTCAATTATTTTTAAAATCTCTTTTTAACCTTATTAACATAAATATATGTTTATAAGATAATAAATATTATTTTATTTTTATGATTAGAAATCACTAAAAAATTTAAATTTTATATCATCTTAATATATTTCGATTAAGAGGTCTTATAAGACTTACATCTTAAACTTGTAACTATCTATATGACACCTATAAGAGAGTTTAAGGTCATTTTGTTTCAAAGGTTAATCTATATAGTCTTAATTTATTCTTTTGTAGATTCACTATGTTACATTACTTTCAGAATATTTTTGTAATTTTTACTCAGATACAAGAGTCCTATAAAACTTACACTTTAATTAATGTTTTATTTAGTTGTTGGCAGAAATATATGTTTTTAAAACAGAAACAAAAAGTCTTCAATTTTATGTTATGTCAATCTATTTTAATAGAGAAGTCTTATAATACTTATGTCTTAAAATTTATAATCTTGTATATTACTTTATAATAAAAAAGTCTTAAGTTCAAGAAAAATCTATAAAATTTTAGGTTGAAGATAATATATTATTTTCTTATATTTTAATATTATTTTAAATCAAATTGAAACGTGATTTTTATTAATATATCTTTTAATATTTTTTCAATATTAATTAATTGTGCTTCTTCTATTTCAAATAATGAATTTTTAAATACTCATATTGTTATTTATAAAAAGGAATTAAGTTCGGGTGCTAAAGATACAAAAAGTTCTCATACATTATTGAATCAACTAAGTTTGACTCTCTCGATTATTATTTTTACATTTGAAGTGGTGGTATAAGGGGAAATAAGAAAATGCTATATTACCCATTAATTTAATTTTTTATGCCATCACTTAATCTGAAATTCATAAGATAATAAATTTTAATTCTTATAATTATTATTTTAAAAGTTATACGAAAAAAAAAATTAATGATTGCCATTGTAAAATTATTTATACATTCTTATTAAACTCTAAACTCATAATATTTGCTTTAACAATTTAATTATGATTAAATTAAGATATAAAAAATAATACTTGCAATTTCTTATTTGTTAGGAAATTAACAAAATTTATCATAAAATCATGCTGTTACCTTCACTAATAAAACAAGAAGAGAAAAAAAAATAATATATATATATATATAGTTAAAAAATAACTTAAAAATAGAAAAAATCGTCATAATATTTATACTAATCTTTTGATTTTTTTCCTCGTCTATTTTGTAGTCATCTCCTATAAAACATTTTAAAGTTTTACTTTATTTCTTATACATTTTAACATTATCAACTTATTTTTCAATCTTATTTTACTTTTTTTTTTTATCAAACAGAACACAAAGGTTAATAATTACCCTTTTTCCCCTACCAAAGAGCTGAGTCCACTGACAGTTTTACGTATCTAACTATAATGGCATAGACACTTGCTGACAGTTTTACGTATCTAACTACAATGTACTTCGAAAACCAAATTTTGACAAAAAAATACTAAAGTCTCATAAAGCACACACATGCAATGATGATGCAAAAATGGTTCGCCAAAATGTTAACTGTAAGCTTTTCTTTCATCCATTGGCTTAGCCTCATGGAAAAATACATTATCAATAAAATATAACAAAATGTTTTGTACATACCCAATAAATTCTTCCTACCCTTAATATAGATCTTCTTTTTTACTTTCAAGATTAACTAATCTGAAACCTCGTTTCAGAATGTAATTTTACATTGTGTTAGAAAGAGTAGAGGTAAAAATCATTGAAGTGTAAAAGAAGAGACTCCATAACATATTCCTTGGATTGTGGGGAAATTGAAATCTGTTTCACCCTCTCAAAATATGAAAGTTTGGGCAAAGAGATAGGTTCCGGAACACGAATTACAAAAAGGATATAAAGAAGAATGTTACTAACACTTTCTTTCATTAATTAGAATTTATTAAAAATTATGATTTTTAATATATTAGCTTCTCCTTACATAAATTTAAAACATATTTGAAATATATCTTTCATTAAATAGGAATAAATTAATAAATTAAAAAGTATCAATAGATTAACTAAACATAATAGTTACATTTTAATAGATTAACAAAATTTAACAATTTTTTCTAACTTTTCATTAGAAAAATTTTGCAACATTTGTATTCAAAACATTGTATTTATCATCACACAATTCACTTTATTATTTTTAATTCAAATTAACACATGTTTCTTTGATTCGGGCTTAGCTTTCTCTTTATTGCTTGTCGCCTCACCGACCACCATCGTCGTTGTTTCTGTTGTCATCTTTTATTATTGTTCGTGATTGCAATTTGTAACTGTTTTTATTTTTTAATATGTTTTTAATTTGTGTTTTTCTTCTTTTTTCTTTAATTATTGTTTAAAAATATTTTTTCAACAATAAAAATGACTAACGATTAAGGAAAAGAGATTTCAAGAGCATCTCTAATCCGAGTTAGAAACATTATGGCCCTATGGATGAATTCAACCTAAATACAATTGTGTGCAATTAATGTGGAAAAGTTATGAAATGAGGAGTTACAAGGGCTAAAAAAACATTTAATGGCAAAGAAGGGCAATGTTGTTCCTTGTACTAAAACTCCACAAAATGTGAGAGAAGAGCTTGGAAGAAAATCATTTAAAGAAAAAGCAATAACATCTTCCATCAATTCGACAACTAATGATAATAATGAGAGTGAAAATAAAATTGAAATTTCCAAAGCTAGTAATGGCAAGGAGAGAAATAGTGGTGGCAAAAGGACTGGTGCATATGTTTTGTAGAAATCCAAGTTCTACAATAAAGAAGAGAAAAAAGAAAAGCTAAGATAAGCCAGTATCAAAGAAGCATGTGAAAAAAATTTGAAGGCCTTAGTCCATCAGTATATTGCTCGGTTTTGGTACCAAGCAAGCTTGTCATTCAATCTTGTAAGATTGAAGAGTTTTTAATATATGATTGATGCTATAGGTGCTTATAGACCTAATTTGTCAGCTCTTACTTATCATGATACTGAACTTTCCACTACTGATAAACTGCTTAAAGATCATAAATAGCAATGGAGCAAACATGGTTGTTCTATTATGTCAGATGCATGAACTGATTAGAAGCAACGATGTTTAATTAACTTTTTGGTGAGTTTCCCTGCAGGTACAATGTTTGTCAAGTCCATTTGTGGCTCTAAATTTGTTAAGATAGGGGAAAAGTTGTTTGAGATGCTTGATAGCCTTGTGGAAGAGATTGGAGAAGAGAATGTTGTCCAAGATATCACAAATAATGGAAGCAATCATGTGTTGGCTGATAAATTATTAGAAGAGAAAAGACCTCATCTCTATTGGTCTTCTTGTGTTGCCCATTGTATATATTTGATGCTTGAAGACATTTGAAAGCTTTCTTTAATAAAGAAGACAATTCAAAGAGGAGTTAGTCTTGTTGGCTTTATATATAGTCATTCTAGTTCCTTGAGTTTGTTGCGACAATTTACAAATAATAAGGAATTTGTAAGATACGCAATTACAAGGTTCGCTACCTCTTATTTATCATTATAAAGGTTGCACCAAGAGAAGGGAAATTTGAGAAAGATGTTCACTTCAGATGAATAGAGCAACAACAAGTTGTCTAAAGAAGCTAAGAGGAAGGAAGCTATAAAAATTGTTCTTGTGTCTTCGTTTTGGAATCATGTCGTATTTGCTCTCAAAGTTATAACTCCTATTGTTCATGTACGTTGTCTGGTGGATAGGAAAGAAAATCATTTATGGGCTATATATATGAAACAATGGAGAAAGTCAAGAAAATAATAATGAAGTCATTCAATAACAATGAAAGTAAATACAAAGATATATTTACAATCATTGATAATAGATGGACATGCCAACTTCATCGCCCCTTGCATGCTGCAGGTCACTTTTTGAACCCATAGTTCTATTATTCCAACCTGGAAATGAAATATGATTTGGAAGTTGCAAATGGATTGTAAGATTGCATAAAAAGATTGGTGCCAACTAAAGATATGAAACAAAAAAATTTAAGTGAGTTGTCTCTACATAAAAGTGCAAGTAGACTCTATGGTAATGACTTTGCCAAAGAATCAAGGAAGACCACGACCCCAGGTAAGACAAAACACTTTCTAAATTTCATTAGAATATAACTTATATCATTGGTTACGTTCTAAGTTACTTTCTTTGCATTTTATTAGGATATAACTTATATCATATAATGGTTATGTTCTAAGTTACTTTCTTTGCATTTTGTATAGCTCAATGGTGGAAGAACTATGGACACGCAACTCCAACCTACAAAAGTTAGCAATCAAGATTCTAAGTTTGACATGTAGTTCATCTAGATGTGAGCACATATGAGCAAGTAATAATTATTGTTCATAACATTACTTATTTCATTATTATCTTTTTCGTAGAATGTAGAAAGAAATTAATTCACATTTTGCTTATTCACAATGCAGATTCATTCAAAAAAAAAAAAACAGGTTGGAGCATAAAAGATTGCATGATTTGGTTTACATAATGTATAATCAACAATTTGTTCAAAGATATAATATTAGGGATGAAATAGACCCTATTGTACTGGATGAGATTGATGAGTGTAATGAGTGGTTAGTAAAGCAAGTAAATGATGATAATAATAATGAAGAGGCGGGAAATGAGTTGGATTTTGATGATGATTCCACTGTGAACTGGGCAACCGTTTATAAAACTTTCGGTCTTTGAGAACTAATAACTTATACAAGGAGACAAGCAACTGGTAAAATAAAGTAACCATCAAGTGGTGGTATTGTTATTGGATCTTCCATGCTTATACAAAAGATCCAGGTGCAACTCCAACCTCAATAAGGAATGGCAAAAAGAATATTTAAATTAGGGTTAAGAATGAATTGCATGAGCTCTAATTCTAAGTTTGAAAGATTACTTAACTTTGCTAAGAGTTTCTCTAAAGTAAAAAAGGAGGAGAGATGTTTCATTAGATAATATGGAAGAGAATTATACTGAGATTGAAGAAGAGTCGAATAGTTAAAAATTTAAGACATTTATATTATATTTTGTTCTTATTTTATGTTTTAGACATAATAATATTATCAGTTGTGATTGTCTCTTCTACTACTTTTACAATATAATTATATTTCTGTATTTTTTAAAAATTTATATGTATATATTGTTTTTTCTTTTTACCATAATGCTTATAAAATTATAAAAGATTTTTAGATTCTTTGATATTTTCTGTTATCCGATATCGATAACTGTCATGAATGAACAATAAAACAATAAGATGGAGATGTAGAGATGTAGAGAAAGCAACGCAACAATAGAAGTAAAGTACATAATCAAGATGCAACACAAGTGAAAGAGTGAGGGTTGAAGGTGAGGGGTTAAAATATTTTTAATCTAAAAACACATTCTTCATCTTCCTTATGTTACGAAGGTGCAAGAACATAAACATATAGAGGTGGAGGAACAAGCACTCGCAATGCATGTGATATATGTGGAGGTCATTGTATGGGGAAAGAGAAGATGAGACGTAGCGAGAATAGGAGAGCTAAAAATGTAAAGAAAAACCGAAAATCAAAGATTAATTTAAAAATGAAGAAAGTCTAACCACGTGCATGTGTTTACACACAATAGAAAACTTGTGAGGCAGTCCCGGCTTATCTCCACAACAGTAGAAGAAGATGAGACAGAGAAAGAGGAACTGGTTCATCTTCTAGACTAATTACGAAAGTCGGTGTTTAGAAGGGTGCGAGACCAAACCAGTGGGGTAAAAAAGATGCCGAAGAAATGTCTGCACCTCAGGAAGTACAGGCCTGAGACAGTTCGGGAGCTCAAGGCATCAGGGATTCGAATAACTAAATCTTCAAATTCTTGCTATCCAAGTTTCATTGATGGACAACTACAACTTCCTACAATAGTCGGCGATGGTTCAACGGCTGTTATTTGGTGAAGCTAGCGTACGACGTGTGCCTAGGGTTTCGGAACGATTGTGAGATCACCTCACTCACTCGTAGTCCTTCTCTGCTCCCTCCATTCACCAAGCAGAGGATGCGAAGGAGCTAAGGCGTGTAGTAGTGCTTCGTAACGAACTTGGCAGTGATAAATAGGTAGCGGACATCTTCAACAAGATGGATGGGAGAAGCGTACCAACCTACTTCCGATCTCCGAGAACCGTCACTGCCTTGTTAGCTGCCATGCATGGCCTTTCCCTCACGTTTATCCAGACCTTGGATGCCGTCTGCTGTAAATGTTCCTGAACATCGATATTATCCACCAAAATCACTCCTTTGCACACTATTTTATACGCCACAGTTTTATAACTTAGCCATCACTACTGTTGGCTATTTCCGCCATTTAGTTTCCAATTTCCAAATATCTAAGATTCAATCTTACCATGTCAATAAGAATTGTCTCATTGAAAAGACCGAATGCTTTGGCCAACTAAAGTTTTTCAAACCCATACATATGTTGTCTGTTCATTCATTGTAGTATCATGACTGGAATTCAAAGCATACAGGTTAGTGTACCAATGGAAAAGAGGTTTTACACTAGGCAGTGGAAGAGACACCTTTGTTAGAGATCAAGTTCCAGTAGCAGTAGCCAGCGATTTGATAAAGTCCACAAAGACTTTCAAAATAGAAAACTGAAAAAATTGATATTTATTTCTCTATAAACTAAAATGAACTTATCCAGAAACTAATTTGTAAATATTCTCACATCATTTTTTTTTTTAAATTATATTTTCAAGTCGTGCATAATCTAATTCTAATTCAAAAAAAAAAAAACTAATAAATTTTTCTTCCTAATTTTCTTTCTTCAAAATCCTTTCTAAAAAACTCGCCAATCATATCCTAAGCATCATACTCAGAATGTGTTTTGGGGTTTATTAGTGCAATAATTGTAAGAACTGGAGAACTCGGGCCTAAAAATAACGAAGGCATTAAACACGACTAGGGAAAGCAAGTGAATGAATGTAAAAATCAGGGAGAGAATCTTTTATTCACCACATAATCGTTTTCTCAGACTGAAAGAATCAGTGTATACAGCCGCTTACTGCGTATTAATGTAAATCGTCTAGATATCCTCACAAACACAGGCTTTCTTCAATCCCTCTTCTAGCAGGTCTCACCTCGGCACTGATAAACCAAGCTCTAAAATAAAATAACGACACGGTTAGTAATATGCTTGAGTAGAAATAAATAAATAAATCAAAGGCCCATAAAAGCGCAATTGCAATTGATGTCAAGGTCAAGAAAGGCTAAAAGGGTTAATGAAATTTATAAGCTCTGTTCATATGGCGTTCATACAATTTGCTTTGCTTTAGAACAACAACCATCTAACGTATGTTTTAAGCACAAATTGTGAGGCATGCTAAAAGAGAAATTGGTTCTCCAAACTATTCAGACAGCAACAACAAAAGACCACACCTTAAAAACAGCATGCATGTCTCACGTCCCATCAATTCCATCTGCTGAAAGTAGCATGTTATCGTATTGTATTTATTTACTATAAAGGTAAAATTCAAAATATCATAAACTTTCAAGGCAAAACAAATATTAGCATTCAAGAGTCTGGTTGGCTATCATAACTGTCCTTAATTATCTATTGCACCAATGCCCAATTCGCTGCCTAATTTTAATTTCCCTACGTACAAATATAAGGCCTTTCATTTGTTTTAAAAGTATATCCAACTCCTGATGAAAACTTAATCCAACAAATCAATGTTAACACCAAAACATGTAAAACAGTACACTCACTCTCACCATCTGTTGCATACTTAATAAATTTTAAGACATGCATTAATTACAAATGTGATTAATTAGGGAAATGGTATTCCCAGCTTAAGTGCTAAAGCGCTGGATTCCTAACCGAGGGTGATTTTCTTTTAAAATTTCAGGAATCTCGATAACAATACCGACAGAAAACAGAGTGCTTATAAGTTTAATTGTTTTAATTCGTTGGCTCATCAGCCTATCAATGAAGGGTACATGGAGTACAATTAATCGACGTAATGAGCTGAAATCATTAACAAACGCTTTATATGTAAATATATATAATGGTCATTTTCTAAAAATCATACAGGACTGCTAGCTCACTATATATGTAGTAAAACAAACGTATAGGACATAGTGATTAATGCAATGAGACATCAAATCAAAATATATTACTGACAAATGCTCATCCTATTTGCTGCTTTTGCACAGATGGGGAAAATATTTTCGGATTTTCTTAAAAAAAATCATCAAAACCCCAAAAATGATCGATTGATTACAGAGACAAGTGGGACATCACTAGTTCCTTAGCTTATGAAACATTAAGAGAGAGGAGAGCATGAGAAATGGAAACTGTCATTGAATATAGGCACTATTGTATTATACAAGATGTGTTCACCAATTTCATCCTCCTCTAACTTCTTTCGCCCCCGCATTTTCACTTCCCATACAAAAAGAAAAAAAGACGACACTATCATAAAGGACATCCATTTAGACTTCAAATATCTGCAGAAGCCGCCAACAGACTTTGTTTTTAACATAGCAGAAAATGAAGCTATATTCTAATATTGGTTGAAGACATTACATTATGCTTAACAAACACTAATTTTTTCATACTTGATAATGAAGCAGTACGCCATAATTGGCTTGTCCCGCAAAATCCAAATTACTATGTGCCTGCAGGAACCAAATTTTACAGTTAGTTATCGACAAAACTCCTGGTTAAAGCACTTTTACTTCTTACTCACAGCCTCCATTTTTTTTTTTCACAAACCAATTAACCCAGCTACTTAACCGCAACATCCCAACTCTATAAACTACAGGTTACTACTAAGCCACACAATGCTGTCTGAAAGACTCTAAAAAAACTTGCAACCTTTAATATGCACAGCACGTTGAAATTATGCTATCGTCAAAACAAATTATGTAGCTTATTATCTACAACCGCTGGCTTAATCATCTATAGCTTCCTAATTCGAAACGTTCCCTGCACCCTCTTTTTTGACTAAAATATCTTTATTACTTTTTTTCGCTTATTCACCATACATCGTTAAGTATCTACTATCAATATTTAATGCAGAAGTGTCATTAAGAGGTCAAATGTTGCTAAAATTCAACAAGCAGCAGCAAATAGATCAGTTTGGAAATCTCAAGTTCCCCAATTAAACTCAAATGAAACCCCTTCAATTACATAAGATAAGTACCGAAGCATGGGTCCTAACTAAACAAATAAATAGAGTAAACGTATTAGGTTTTATACTATTTTTTGTAGTTGGCTAACAACGCTCATTCAGAACCGTTAAGAGAAAGAAAGTTCAAAGAAAATCACATTCGGAGAAGCAAAGAAGCTACTCACACTTTGCGAATAATTTTGAAAAAGAAAGTATTAGAGGCCGGGAGAGGTGCAGCAGAGAGTACCCTGAGAAAGCGCTCGGCAGCTTCTTGAAGTTACGCTCAAGCACGACGTCATTCTCGCCGCCGCCACCGCACTGTGCAGCGGCAACAGCGACTGTGCGCATCTCAGTTCCGGCGAAATCCTGCCACAGACCAACCACAACAACGAAATGGATCATTTCAGAGGTTTTTCGGTTAGGAACAGAAACGAAAGTCGTCGATTGAAGGGAAACCTGGTCAACAAGGATTGTCGAAGAGGAACGGAAGATGAAGTTGGTTTGGAGAATGAAGAAGCGCGAACATTGGACCTAATGGCCGATTTTATGGAAGAAATTGACGTTCGTTGCGCGATTCTGCTGCACGCGGAAGCCATTGAAGATAGATCAGATCGGAATAGGAGCCAGAACAGCGCAAGTAAGGGTTTAGGGTTTTGCTTTTTTTCTAAGAGATTATTTTAATTTTATCTATTTCCTTCGAAATTAAAGTATTACATTACATCTGGTAGATTTAAGTATTGGGCCTTCTAATAGTTTGGGCCTAGCCTCTCCCATCCGACTGCTTCTTCCTGCACCTCCATATCATCTTCCTGCACCTCTATAGTCTAGACAAATTTACCATTTAACCCTTTTTAAAAAATTTTATACCCAATAATACCCTCCACCACCCTTCACATCCTTTCTTCCTCCACTTTGCCTGCACCCCATTCGAACTCCACCAACGGTGGTTGCACCTCCATCTCCACTGTTAGTGTTTGTATCTCACTTTGCCACTGCAGATCTACATTGAGTGCACCTTGGTTGCTGGTTGCTGGCGTTGGTTCTCCATCCTTGGTTCTCCATTCATGGTTTTTACGAATCGTAACCCAAAAACCTCCACTTGCATCATTTTGACACCCATTCAAGCAAGTGAAAATAAGGTAAGCATCATTGTAAGTTTAATTTTAGATTGTAGAGGTAGTTACGGTGGATTGGTGGCAGAGAAAGGCGGTGGTGGACTTTTTTTTTAATGTTAAACTGTTCCACGGTTTGTAGAAAACGTAAGTAATTCAAATTTTCTACTGTTCTACGGTTTGTACAAACTGCAAAAGAGAAAAAAAAATTCTACTGTTTTACTATTTGTACAAACCGCAGAACAGTATAACATCTCTTTTTCTGTTCTATGGTTTGTACAAACCGTAGAACAATAAAACATATTTTTCTGTTATGCAGTTTGTACAAATCGTAGGTCACTGGAAATTTTGAATAACTTACGGTTTTTACAAACCGCAGAGACTCCAAATTTTGAATGTCTTACTGTTTGTGTAATCTGCAATTGTGAGAATTGTAAGTTTATATGTATGGTTCATTTTAGGATTACGGCGAGGACTAGAGGAGGTTCATCTCAGCCTGAAATTTGAGAGAGACCGACAGCCTCCGTGAGGTGAGGGGATAGGCGTGATGGAGCTGGACCTGCTATTGTTCAAAATATTCCTCCTCATGATGATGCAGTAGGATTCTCAAGAGGTCCTTCTGATCCTTTTGTTTTGGTTAGTTATGCTGATCATGTTGCATATAGGTTGTGGGCTGGTGAGGTAAAATATTTGAAATTTTTTGTATTGTTTTGTTAGTTCAAATTTAATTTGGTACATAGCAATTATGAATATGTATTGTTTAATGGTTTTGTATAGGAACGGGGAGAACTGAAGTTGATCTCTCACGGTAGAAAATTAAATAAATTTGGCATTCTTCATCCATAAGTGCATGGTTTTGTAGAAAATTCTGGATTGCTCCCTCTATGCAGGATTGGGTATGAAGTTGCTGACAAAGGCTTAATTACAGCCTTTGTTGAGAGATGGCATAAAGATACAAACTCATTCCATCTGCCGCTGGGAGAGATGACGATCACATTAGATGATGTGTCGTCTATTCTTCATATTCCTATTGTGGGACAATTCCCGACATATGAAGTTTTATCACATGATGAAGCCAATGACTTGTTGATAGAGTTATTAGGGGTTTCAGAAACTCAAGCAAATGAAGAGTTGAAAGAGAGTCGGGGTCCCCAGGTAAGAATGAGTTGGTTAAGGGAGGTATACAAGCAGTGTTGCATTGTTGGGTCATGGGAGTTTGCTGCTAGAGCATTCTTAATGCATCTGCTGTGGTGTACTATTTTTGCAAATAAGAGTGCGAGTTGGATTTTTGTCTACCACCTTTCACTATTTGGAGACCTTGACATGTGCGGACAATGGGCTTGGGGAACAACTGCTCTAGCATACACGTATGAGCAGTTAGGGGACGCATGTCTTGGTAGTACAAAATAGTTGGTTGGCTTCGTTACTTTTGTTCAGGTAAAATGTTATTGTTAATTTAATTTAATATAATTAACTTTATATATAATTGTTTATTGAAAATAGTTGACTTTGATTTATTTTAAATAAACGTAGGCATGGATTTAAGAGCACTTCCACTCTATAGGAAAAAAGATTGTGAATTATAGATATAATGAGGTGATGCCTCGGGCAACTCGATATGTTGTTGGACGTCATATATCGAGCTATGTTGAGGTCAGGGCCCATTTAGACCGGTTGACATATACTGACCTTATCTGGATGCTATATCATTTGCATCCAAGAGTTCGACCATTTGAGTCGATATCATTGTTTCAGGGTTTAATTCGGTATGGGGAGAAGATTCAGATATATATGCCAGATCGTGTACTGTTGACCAATTGCCTTATCAGATCTCAATATGACAACCACAAATCCAAGACGAAAAGCAACCTTCTGCACCCATTCAAGTAAATTATCTTTGGTAGGAAATACCTAAATTTCACAAAATTTCAAAGTCACTATCCCAATTTATCAAATAAAAGCATTTAATATAAGTAAATTCATTTACCTCATTCGTTGAAAAATGTAAACCACATTCATGTTCTTTAACCATAACAATATTTTGATGTGCTTCTTCCATATCAGATATCTTATCTACTTCTTCAGAAACTTTACATGAATATTCTCCTTCCATGGTAGATTGAAGAAATCATTTAAAATAATCACATAAAGAAATTAAAACAAACATAAAATTTTATTTCAGACTACTGCCACATTATGGTCCGTAGAAACCGCAGAACAAACCAAACACTACAACTTGTACAAACCATAAGCGTTGGAATTTTTTTAATTGCTTACGGCTTGTACAAACCGTAAGCAAAAAATTGCTCTACGGTTTGTACAAGCCGTAAGCAATTAAAAAAATTCCAACGCTTACAGTTTGTACAAGCCGTAAACAGTAAAAACATTATCCAACGCTTACGGTTTGTAGAAACCGTGCGCTTTAATTTGATATGCGGTTTCTGTAATCCGTAGACTTCTGTCATACACCTATGCACCTACGAGTTGTATAAACCGTAAGCTCTTATAAATGTGGATTTAACTACGGTTTCTACAATCCATTAGTGTCTAATATCCTGATTTTAAACCTACGACTTACAGAAACCATAAATATAAAATTCTTACGGTTTTTACAATCCGTGAAAAATAGAAAACTGGATACCAAATATCTCGACGACAACGACTCTCGTTGTTTTTCAGCTACCCACTCCGACTGACGACCGCCCAAAACGCCTTCAATCCGCCACTCCAACACCGTCGGAACCTCCCACCACTATCACACTTTTCACCTCCGTTCAGAACTGCACTGCACTGCCCTTCTTCCATTCAAAACCTTAATTTATAGCAGCAGAGATAATTTTATAATTTATTCATGTTTATTGCTGGAATTTTAATAATTATGGAGGTGCAGGAAGCAGCAGTCCTCCCATCCTTATATGGCCATTTGTTCCTGCACCCTTATAAATTTGAATATTCCAAATTTAATCTTCTGCATTGCGAATTTCAATTCTGAATTATGGAATTTGGAGACCTCTTGAATCCTACAATTCAAAATGTCAAAAGTATATTTTTAAAATTTGGAAATGTATAATTCGAAATGCAAATTTGTATTCTGAATTCTGCAATTCAACATGAATGCGAGGTATTTGTTTCACGTAATTATTTTTTTACATTTTCGAAGATATTAAGTTGTGAATAACTATACCCACTTTGATGGTAATGAAAATATATTCAGGAATACAATATCATAAAACTAAAAAAAAGTCTCTTACATGTTTTGCATGCGAATATAATGCTTGATTATATACAAAAGACTAAATTATATACTAGAAAATTAGTCTTTGAAATATATTTACTAATAATCTAATTCATAAAATTTTTGAAAGGGAGATTTAAATCCCTAATATTAATTCGATACCCAGTCTCTCTTTTACTCTTTTTTTTTTTCTTTGAACCATGCGTACAAAGATACAGTATTGTTTGTGAATTAATTATTGAAGCTTGAATGTCAAAGACAGACATCACGTATATTGTCTGATCCTGATATTACATCTACTATTGTTGGACAATTAAATGCCACAAATACCCTTCTTTTTTTCCCATATATATTTTCAACATTTGTATAAGATTATACATATATTCACTTTAAAGAAATTATATTTATTAACAGTCATTATTATTATTATTATTATTTTATTTCAAATTTTTTAAAATACCTCATTAAATATTCCAACATAATAGTATTTATTAAAGATAAAATTAAATAAGATTTGAATACTTATGAACAATTAAAAATGCTAATCAATATTAAATTATTTTTAAAGGTCAAACATTGTTTAAGACGGTTATACATATTAGAAGTTTAATAAACTGAAATTAATTAAGGAAGGATCATAAAATTTAGCAGTTTGACCAGTAATTTTCAACCATTGATAAAAAAAAGGTTTAAAGATGATATACACTTATAGTATAAAACAGTTTTGGTAATAGTATCATGTAAACATGAACTATATAGTATGTACCATTTTTTTAGGGTGTAATATATTGTACAAATTATTGACATTGACTTAATTTTTGACATGCCAATTGTATCAATAGATCATGGTGGCAAACACACACTAGAATCTATGATGGTGCTTGTTTGTTAGATACAATATTCCAATTTCTAAGCTCCTTTCACCAACTTTGATCCTTCTGTCACCTTCCTTTTTTCCTCTGTCTTAACTAATAAAATCACTTCAGACATTATTTCTCCCCTCATATCTTTCCAATAATAACCGAATCTAGGTAAAGCAACTCAACCCAAACTAAATTACACATAAAATTTAAACAACACAAACATTTTCCATTTGGGAAAGCAAAAAACAGAGAACGAAGCCTCCTTCTTCCCCCACATACCCTTTCATTCACATTTCTGCAAAACACTAAAGTCAGGGTTTTTCGTTGCCGCGGCTCTTGTTTCACTGGGGATGAGGAATCGGGGTTGGTTTTGGTGACGGAAATGGAAAAGGGTGTGTGGAAGGGTCGGTGGTTTTGGACCAACCTGGCCCTGTTGCACCCTAATGGCAAACACGTGTCTTGGTCGATGGTTTGTGGGGTAATGCTGTTCGGGCTGGGCCTGATTTCCCTCTTGACGGGCCACGTCGCCTCTCATCTCGAATGGTACTCTCACCGACTCCACCGCCGCTCTCTCTACTCCAAACTGGTTCGTAACAGCGTCACAAAGTACCATTGTGTTTGTTGATGCTACTGATAATGATAATACTAACCGTGTTTTAATTGAATGTTTTTAGGATGGAGGTGATGATGCGCCAATTGATATCTGGAAATCGCAGTATTCTAAATACTACTATGGATGCAAAGAGAGGGGACGGCATTTTGGTCGTGAGTGTTCTTGCTTTCTTGTGTTAATCTTCTTGTTGTCTCCTTGTTTTGATGTCTTTTTGTTTGATGTGTTGGCTGCTTATTATGGATGAAGGTTTGTGAAACCTAAAGGCAATTCTGGAATTTTTAGTTTGAGATTGTTGTGATTTTTTCCTTCTTGCTATGTGGGGGGTTTGGTTGCTCTTTTTTCTGTTGTTTGATTTATTTGCTGCTTTGTGTTGTGTGATATGATATTCGTAGGTTAATTAGAGATTCTTGCAATTTTGAGATTATGTTCAAACTTTCGGAGTCCTTTTTTACCTTGTTGTCTCTGATATTTTAGCAAGATTAGGATAGCACATGATACTTTAGGCCAAGAAGAAAGAAGAGACTTTTACTGGGTGTTGTGTGTGAGCTTTCCAGTGATTTGACGGATTTCCATCATATTTCCAGTCTTGCATGCTTTTGGTGTACCTTGTGAGATTCTTAGTATACAAGTATTTTCTACTTCGTTCTCTGATTTTCTCGTGAGAGCCCTGAGTTGTTGTGTTGTACTAGAGTTCAGTAGCCTTCTTCTTTTACCCTAAAATAATAGGTTTGTAACAATAGAAGCGATTCTAGTTTGAAAGTTCTTGGCTGGCATTTTAAGCATGGTGTTTTACTGCTCTTGTATATGGTATAGTTTTACTTCCATGTAACTTGTGACAGCTGAATGGTTTAGAAAACTTTAGATGATTTCCCCTTTTTCTTTAACTTAATTTGCCTAGTCATCATCTTCTTTTATGTGCTTTTTTTTTTGTATTTGTTTTGCCAAGAAATGCATTCCTTATGATTTGGCTGAACTATTTGATTTTTCTACATGACACTTTCTATCTTATTTTGGTTATTGGATAATATAGCTGCTGTACGTGAGCGCAAGTCCAAGGGCTACTTGCTGATTGCAACAAGTGGAGGACTTAACCAACAAAGAACTGGGGTAAGTAGGACGCAAGTTTTATGATATGGAATATTTTCATTGAAACATCGTAAGAATTTTCTGTAAGCTCTGATAGTCACTGGTAGTGATCAGCTGTACCTGTATGAATGAAAAATATTGGTCCATTTGGTGGTCTCTCCTATTCATTAAATCATGAAAAAAAACATATTTCCTTTAGGTCATTGGTTCTGTTTCAGTTGTTTTTGGAGTATATGAGGCTCAGATTCTGTTTGAAGTCATGATGATAATTTGTCTTTCTTTTTTTCTCAATTAAATTGATTCATAAGCTCTCCCTGTGGAAATGACAATGCTATTCTTGCCTCCAGATAACAGACGCTGTTGTGGTTGCAAGAATTCTCAATGCTACACTAGTTGTGCCTGAGCTGGATCATCACTCTTTTTGGAAGGATGACAGGTAAACTGCATTCAATATTCTGAATACAGCTAACAAAATCAAGTCAACAATCTTTTCTTTTAATAACAATATTTTTGGTTGAATACAGTGACTTTGCCAATATTTTCGATGTGAATTGGTTCATTACGTATCTTGCAAAAGATGTTACTATTGTTAAACGAGTTCCTGATAAGATTATGCGGTCAATGGAAAAACCCCCTTATACAATGCGTGTCCCAAGGAAATCAGAACCTGAATATTATCTTGATCAAGTTTTGCCAATACTCTCGAGAAGACGGGTAATGGCACTTTTATTATGATTGATATATGTTTGAACTTTCTTACTTATCTCCCTCGAAAGTGTTTTGATTCTGTAAATGACTTGCATATTGAATTGTAAGTTTTACTTTGTCAGTTTTGATCATTCCGTTTTCTTTGGCTATTCTTCAGGTTCTGCAATTGACAAAATTTGACTACAGACTTGCAAATAATCTTGATGACGAGCTGCAAAAATTACGTTGCCGTGTTAATTATCATGCTTTGAGATTTACAAAACCTATACGAGAACTTGGTCAAAGAGTTGTAATGAAAATACGTAAGATGGCTAGCCGTTATGTAGCAGTCCATTTGAGGTTTGTCTCATGAAACTGATGTGTAAAGTTCAAATTCAACTTCCATCTAAATCATCGTTGTGTGCTCTGGCATGCAATCACTTAAATTTTGTAGATCTTAGAGCTGATTTTCTTTCCTTTGATCTCTTGCTCTCCCAATCACACGCATTTTCCACTCTTGTCTTTTTTAATATTTTGAGCTGTTTCAATCTGGTTGATTTAACTTTCCCCTGTTCACAATTCCTATACGATTTTCTGAAATTTGAAATTGTGAAATGTCCAACGCAATTTAATAATAGCATTGTGGCAGGTTTGAACTGTGGTCATTTCCTTCACAAAAGGTTAAGGATCTCATTCATAATTATTCATGGCAGGTTTGAGCCAGATATGCTAGCATTTTCAGGTTGTTATTTTGGTGGGGGTGAAAAAGAAAGACATGAGCTCGGTGAAATCAGGAAAAGGTGGACAACATTGCCTGTAAGACTGCAATCCTGACTTGTAATAACAAAATATTTTCTCAGTTGTGCTGAAGTTCCGAAGCACTTAAAACTAGTTATTTCTTTGCTGATATTGATGAAGCATGACTTGTGGTAAAATAGGATTTGAGCCCTGATGGAGAGCGAAAGCGTGGGAAATGTCCTCTTACTCCTCATGAAGTGGGATTAATGCTGCGAGCGCTGGGTTTTACAAATGACACATACCTCTATGTTGCATCAGGAGAAATATATGGTGGGGATGAGACCATGCAACCTCTCAAAGATCTTTTCCCCAACATTTATACAAAGGAGATGCTTGCTGAACAAGAGCTCAAACCTTTTCTTCCGTACTCTTCCCGCCTTGCTGCTATTGACTACATCGTTTGTGATGAAAGTAATGTATTCGTCACTAACAATAATGGTAACATGGCCAAAATCCTAGCTGGACGTAGGTAAGAATACATGGTGTCATCCTTTTATTCTTCCTTTATGTTTCAAAAAGAAATACGATGAACATTGCTCTTGTCCTTTTTTGCGAATCAGGAGGTATATGGGTCACAAAAGAACCATCAGACCAAATGCGAAGAAGCTTAGTGCACTGTTCATGTCAAGGCATGAGATGGACTGGGATACATTTGCAAGTAAGGTTAAAGCATGCCAAAGAGGATTCATGGGAGAGCCAGATGAGATGAGACCTGGACGAGGAGAGTTTCATGAATATCCAAGCACATGTGTGTGTGAGAAACCGTTTATGGATGATCTGAACCAAGATGGCACCCGTCCGCCTAAACTCGCAGCCAACAATGTTACAATGAAAGCAGACAATTTAATGGATGGCGAAGAAAGTGCCCTACGAAGGGGAAATGGGAGAAGGGCCAGCACGAGATAAATAAACTTGAGTAAGTTTGGTACAGCGTTGGTAATCGGATGAAGAAGAGAAATAAGACATTGTTGATGGCTAGAAACGCCCTTCGGCAACTCCTCCATTTTAAAGTCTGATTTGGCAACAATCAAGTTAGCGGGTAATTTAATTAGTCATTGGCCATGGTGAAAATCCTCTTTATTCAGTGTGAATGGCTCAATTCAGACTCATGTATAGAGCAAAGCGTGGGAGACATTAACGCGTTCCAAATGTTAATAATAGATATGTCTCATAGGTAATTTGATTTTGCAACAAAATTAGTTTTTCCCTCGTGCTTATTCGAGCCTGTCCGCTTTGTCTCATGAGATTGCCTAATGACTATCTCAGGCATTCCACATTGAAAATTCTAGTAAATTTTCCTTTTGAAGAGGTTATAATTAAAGTCACTGTATAGATTCACCTATGATTCCACCAACCATATCTGAATAACTACTCATTGATCCATTTCATTTTTCCTAATTATCATTGCTGCAGATAAGAGCGGCAAAAAGGATAACGAAGTACAACGGGAAACGAACGCAAGTCGACATTCAAGGAAGGAGAGGAACATCACTTTACCATTTCATCATATCAACAAACCTTTCTCTAAAGTCAACATGGATAAATTCCATATACAGCCCACATGATTGAATTAAATCATTTTGTAAACAACATAAAATCAATATTAACATCTACTGCACTAGTCTGCCTAAAACAAAGGAAACAAGAATTTCCATTCTTATGTTCCCAACTATAAATAAATATACACATCTATGCCGAGTGTATTGTTTTGTTCAACTAAACCGCACATTGCAACTTCTCGTTTAACCTTGGTTACCTGTGGCAGTAAAAAAGTTGAAATGTTATTCAAAAGGTTACTACGAAGGCAGGCTTCTCACTCGAAGAATTATATACAAATTCTCACCCTCTAGAAGTATTCCGATTCTGGTTTTTGTGACCCTTTTCATGTGAAGCAGAAGGAATCTTCGAGATAATTAAAGAGCTCTGCAATCCTTCTAATAGCTGCCAACCAAAAGTCAAAACCATCAGACTAAAAAAAAGACAACGATACAAAAATAGGTCTTTTACAGATTACACAATGGAAATGGCTTTATTATAGACGCAGAAAATAAAATAAGATGCATCCTTGAACAACCAATTTCAGTTAACGTCGGGCATGATCTTACTCTAGAAGTTGGCTGAATCCTGCGATTGGATCTCCGAGGCTCAGCGATATCAGATGTTGACTTCACAGGATTTCCATTGAAAGCTTTTTCCTCATCAATCTTAGCCAACCTTCCACCACCAGCAGGCGCAAGTTTTCCTTTGCTTGCCCTTGATGTTGATGTCTTTTTAGTGGGATTGGAATCAGTTAAAGACTCAAGGGACGAATACAAGATTGGTCCAACCCCAGCTCCAATGTTTCCAGAATACGACGCTCTTTCCACCTGATTTTCACCCTCAGATACATTCTTAAAATGGCTTGAAGAATCCTTGATTCTTTCTGCACGACTTGTCACATCATTAGAACGAGAGTTTGATAATGTGTTTTCTTTCGGTGGGATCACTCTACCCGAAACACTCTGCAGTTTTGCAGACTTAATAGCGGGCCTGGAGCCAGCTCCAAGCTTTTCCTTGGTATCATTTTTTGAGCTGTTTTTCAACCCACGTGATCCACCCGTACCTTGAGGTACCAGGAAATTTGAAAGCTTAACCGAATCATTTCCATCGTTGATCTTACTTGTCCCATCAGCAACGTAATGCTTGCTTACTTCCATAAATTTCCTTTTCTTTCCAGGTTTAGGAATACCAAAAGCCACTCTTGATCCTTCTTTTGGAAGACCAGTCCTTACCATTCTGTGTGCATCAGATTTATTTTCATTCTTGCTGTTCTTCCCAATATTGAACACTTTATTATTTTCAGTCAAGTCCAGTAACCTCAACTCGCCAGGATTTGCTGACTCCAGGGCATTAGTTCCTTTCGGAATCCTGTCCTTACCTTTTACCTCTACTTCAGGACTACCTAACTTGAGCCGTTTTTCACGAGGTGTATCACCCTGCATGCAAAACGTACAACTCAGTGCAGGCATGCTTAAAATTAAAGCATCAAAGCAGGTTGCAAACAAAGTACCTCATGCGTTAAACTGTCATTTGCACCAACCTTGGGAGCCTCAATCCATTTCCCATCCTTCCAAATAAAAGACTGACGCAGATGCCAAGCTCTGAAAAGTGATGTTTTTCCAGTAACTGCAGCAAACCAATTAGACAGTGTTTCAAAGGGGCCGAATCTACACAATGTAATCACGATATTCATTAATGTTTTAATCAAATCATGTACATACCTGGGAAGTGAACAGTTATTGTCTTATCTCTCTTGTTCTGATCTGTTATAACACCCTCCTGCCAGCTGATAACAAACAATCAAATGAGATAGCTACAGTGAAATATAGGAGTATTATATAGAACTATGGCCCTGTTTGGATAAGCTGAGATGATAAATTGATTTTAACTTATGGAATAGGCTTAATTTGTTTTATTTTATTTTCTTCACCTAAAACTGTATGAAGTTTATTTAAACAGAACCTATGTTGGAAATATTAATTAAAAGAAATGATGCTTCCGTTCAAAACACTAAGAATTTGCAACTTCGAAGTTTCTACAAGACAGGCTAATATCAGGATGAGTTGAATCAGATCTTTTCCTGCACACTTTGAAAGAACCAAATGTTGAGCAATCGCCAAATTATTCAACAAATTATTTTTCAGTCTCATTCTCCCCAGTGTTATCCCCTTAAAAAATTCCTACCATTAAAGAGCCTGTTTATTGGTATTATCTGAAAAAATTCCCTAGGATGGTGCAATAATGATTACTCCGTGCAATGAATCCATTCTCTTGTGCAAATTTTCTGAACTATAATTAATAAAGATATAGCAACTTTACAGTCCCAACAATCAAACATTATACAGCAGATACAATCAGTGGTCCATAGAATTATGACAAATAAATCTGTTACTTCATTTATGTTGAAAGGATAATTGGAACTAGATCGCTTCCTCTAATTCTGTTGATTAGTGTCAAAACAAATAAACCTTAAATGCACTAGAAAGAGTCACAGGAAAATAGAACTTAAAACATTATTTATTTATATAAGCTATCTATTATCACCAACACTAGTTTCTATTCCATAATCATCACTTGAAAACTGTAGAACTATACCTGTCTTCTACCCATGCATCAACCCTATCCCCAACAGACCAGGAATACTCTACCATAGCTGCCCTCTGTCTCTTCCTTGTTCCTTCATTGCGCATACCAGATATATTACTAGCAATGCGTATTCTGGGAGGTTTGTCTTCATCACATTCAGTTGAAATCCATTCCTTCAAAGGCCCTGCACCTGTAAAACAATTTTTTTCTTGATTTTCCAACCTAAATTGAGAATTTATGCATTAACCTATGGCAATCACCAGAAAAATATCAAGGTCAACTGGCTCTTGCAAATAGTACAAAAATTGAAAAAGAAACTCGTGTAGTTTGTCTCACATGTCAAGTAATAAAGGTATTTTGTTCTCAAAAACTAACCTTCATCATTTACAGGCAAATCGTAGCTTACATAAGCTTTACCATCCTTCACACTTAATACTTTGGCTTTGTACCATGCTGCTTTAAATCCTTCTCCATCTTTGAAAACCTGAAACATATGATTGCTTCAGATAGCCAGGAAAACATATAATTTAAAACCAGTTCCGAATTGGAAATGTAGCATCTAATTTTAATTATAAACTATGAAATAATCATCGCCAAAGATGTTATGCTCAAAATGAAATCAAATGGCTATGTCTAGTTACTCTAATCAAATTCACTATAAAAAGTAACTCATGAAATCAACCTCTACAGGCGAGCCCTCCTTTATGTTATCTTCCTCCACATCTTCAGGTCTATGGCCAGCTGTAGAAGTAGCATGTATTTCAATCTCAGATTCAGGAGGCATGTCAATTGGATTGACTAGAGTTGGTCCTTTTGAGCTCTTTTCATGGATATTAACAGAAGAAATGCCATCAATGAATTTCATATGGTCCTGAGATATCTCACTACGCACTGTATGAAAAGGTGACTTCTCACTTGCAGCAGTCTTCTTCCCCATTTCATCAGATGAAATATCTCTATCACATACCTTAGAAGTTTCGGGTCTGTCTCCAATATTGTCAGAGCTAACCAGACCATTGGTCATGTCTTTCAACAAGCCAACTTGCTGACTGGATTCTCGGGCTGCATTCCAACAACCCTCTGGACCAGCTTCTACTAAGTCATTTAATGCCAAAGGATCACCCATAGTTACAATCTTTCCAGCCTGGGATACAGCTTCTGCTGCCAGCTCAGCAGCCTTCACAATAGCATCCATATTTTCAGCTCGTTTTCTGGCAGCTGAAGCAGCTTCCATTCTCTTCCTTGCAGCCTCCTTTGCAGCTTCGATGATAGAACTAGAGCTATTCGTTCCAATAGTACCCTTCAAGATGGACGCAGGGGTTGCTTTTCCCAAGTTACTCATACCCTCTGAACAAGAAATTTGGCAAGAACTTTCATAACCAGATGAGACTAATGCTTCATCAGCCATTAATTTTGCATGCAATGCAGCATTTGATGCAACATTGGCAGCAGCAGCTGCTGCCTTTGCAACAGCAGCAGCAGCAGCAACTGCTACTGCAGCAGAAGCTAATTTGGCCTCAATATCTGACAGTCCAGAATTTTTTTGTTTATCCAACTGTTTCCATATCTCCAGGCTATGATTCACAGCAGCAGCAGAAAGAGCAGAAGCATCCTCGGCACTTTCTCTTGCCTGCTTAACCTTTGTAAGAGACTCGTCTGACAGAATCCTCATCTTAACATTCCAGTCACTTTTGAGGTGATCAGCAAGAGATAGAGGAGTTACAGACACAACTGATTTTTCAACAGTAGTTGTGGGCACATTCCCAACAGAAGCAGTGGCAACAGCAGTAGATATGTGGCTGCTTACAACAGGAGTCGGTACTACTTGAGACTGCAAATGAATGGTTTTCAGGCCAAGATCCTCGGACACCATACTTTTTTTTCTTTTTTTGGGTTTTGGATCTGAAGAATGCTGAGCATTCAATACCATCACATTGTTTGTATCATGCAGAGGGGTAGTAGCCATAAAGACACTTTGTACGACTGCACTGGAAGATGGCAGACCAAGAGGAGCATTTTTATTACTTGGAGGAACAGAAGACCCTTTGACAGAATTGAACTGAACAGCATCTGTGAGAGTTAAAGCAGAAATATGGGAACTGCTGTTATCAGAGGCAGGAATTGGAGTCCATGATCCACGAAGGGGGGTTTGGGATAACCAAGATGTGTTATGTCCATGAAAGTTCCTGAGAGGTGGGGTTTGATAATGTGAAGTAAATGCCTGTGAATAATCCACAACAGAACCTCTTGCAAGGGCACTTTGAAGGGAATCACAGGAAGGAGTTTGTAAACTCCAAAGGGGTGATGAAAGGGGTATTAATGGGTTGGCAACTGTCGGAGTAGCCTTGTTGCTGGCTACACCAAGAGGTGAAGAGATACCTTGAAGTGCATTTTGCTTAACTGCTACATCAGTGGTTCTTGGACCTGCAGATCTCATTTCTATTTAGTTACACAATCAAATTAGAGAAAAAGAAAATCAAATAAATTAATATATGTATATTAATATAGGATACCAGATCTTGATTGCAGAGGCGTTTCCAGGTTCATAGGATGAGATTTTTTACCATGCTGCCTCTCCATGCAGGAAAACCAGGCATTCTGCCAGACGCTCCTTCCACCATCTAAAAGCACAATGATACTCAATAAATTGTACAAACAAAAAAGAGAAATGAGCACATGCAAAAGGAACATGATTTAGATAAAAACCTGGGCCCCCAAAAGCAGATATCATGTACGCCTCATCAGGTACCATGCCTTGACTGCAGCAACATCAATCAATATAAGAAATAGTAGGCGTTGTTGATTATCATACAGGAGAGTGCAGAACATATCAAGCCACCTAAACAGATTACTATCTCATGAAGATACACAAGTCCTTTGCTTTAATATAGTATATTGATTGAATGAGCATAAAATAGGTGTAAGGCTCAACACATCAACTAAATATGAAATCCCTAAAACAAAACTGGATCCCATTTTTAATTAAGCATGGGGGTTCAGGAGAGAAGGTACGCAATACTTGTGGTGGGGAATGGATGAAAAAATATAATTCATAGGCATGTGTGCACATGACATCCATGTAGCCTCCATGACAATTAAGAAATTAAAATACAAAATATAGCCAATATTTGAACTCACATCAACGCCCCATAGACAAAGATCTGTGCACGCAATTGTATTTGTTGAATATCCATGAAAGGCTGTTGAAACAGAACAGGTGGAGAAGCAGAAGAGTTCAAATCGGGAAGGCTAGAATTGGAAACATTTAAAATAGCAAATTGCTTTGTACTGACAGAATCAACATGCCCATACTGCTGCACATCATTCAATTGCATCACCTGGAACCCAGGTGACGGGCTCAAAGACACGCTAGTTGATCTATTCCCTCTTTCTGAATGTCTTCCCAGACTTTTTCCTTTATTTCCTTTCCTAGAAGTTTCCTTTCCAGCTGTCTTATTAGAGGATCGCCTAGGTTTGCGTTCAGGTGTCCCTTGAGAAACGGAATGTGCCATGACACCATCAGATATTTGTGGACTCCCAACGGAGATATTTCCAGCTACTTTGGTTTTGGGAGTACCTACTACAGAAGCCAGTAGAGATTCCTCTCCAACCTTCAATAATAAGAACCGAAAAAAAAGGGAAAAAGTGAGTGCATTGGAATTTGGAATGAAAAATGTAGAATTTATTGTATAATGATTTTTTTAAGAAACCTCTCCTGAAACTAATAATGATATAAATATTAAAGAGAATAGATTTCAGATAATAATGCCTTTAGACTGATTGTGAACCACAACAGGGATTACCAATGAAACTTTGTTGGCTGCAGCTCGTTGCCTCTTGCCAGGATTTGTTCCTTTGGTGGTCTTTCCTGAGGCATTTTTTTTGGACAAATTTGCCACAGGAGATAAGCTTTTCTCTTCTTTATATGCATCATTCCCCTTAGGATCATGATTGGTCGACATGTTCAATGCATCCTTATTTATGCACTCAGAAATTGAAGGGTTTAGATGAGCAGAAGCCTTAACTTGATTCATGTCTTTTTCAGTTTCAGGTTGGCTTCGAAATGTAACAGGGGCACCACAAGCATTATCAGTATGGTTGGCAGGACTGCCTCCAGTTTCATGCAACTTGGTGCAAGAATCAGGTAAAGAAGATTTGGAACCTTCATTTGCGGATAAATCTTCACCTACAAAATTAATTAATCATCTTATAGGTGCAGAAGCCAGAAGCATTTCAATAAGATTTTAAACAGGAGGAGATGCATGTTACAACTATAAAACTAACACAATTTGCACGTTACATTCAACAATTCTCTCACCATAAGATAGGGTAACTCTATTACAGGACAGGAGAAATCAGTAAACAATTACCAAACATTTCCAACGTTCATCAGAAGTTCACTACTTGCTTTGCTGTGCAAGGAAACTGCCAGCAAAAAATAAAAAAAGAACAGGGGAGGTCCAAAAATAATTCAACGAGTAGACGAGTAAAAAGGAATAAGAATGCCATCATATGCAATAAGCAGAGACCACTGCTCTCGGGCACATATGACAAAAATAAAGAGATGGGGTGATGCGGAGTGAAATATGATCATCATAAGCATGGTAAGTCAACATTCTGACAACACTAACACAAATAATACTTGTGACTTGTTGTGACGTGAGAATCTCAGAAGAGTCATCTCTTAAGTCCATCCCTCTTCTGTACATTTTTCCATCTCATTCTTTACAAATGGGAGATTTGCTCCTGATTTTGCTTTTGGAAGGATGTGTTCCTAAGGACCTTCTTTTCATGAACTCTTCTTCACAAAAGAGAGCAAGTTTCTCATTTTCACTTTTTGTTGAAAAACAGTCCTTAAGGTTCAATCAAAAGCATTTTCAATAAACTAACAAATGTTCTAGGGTGGTAATAATATAAGCATTTTCAACATGTCTTCCATTTTACTTTTAGTCGCAAAACAGTCCTTATTTGCTTTTCTCCCCTGATTTAACTTCCACTTTTCCTTGCCTCCGTTTCTGCTTAATCAATCACACATGTATATCACAAGTTAATGTACTAGTTTCTAGTTTCTTATGGAGAAGAAAACTGACAAGTCCCATAAGCCAATGCTGAATTTAAGATCAGTTATCAAACCAGCAATCCACAAGGAAGCCAAAACAAGGGTACACTGCAACTTTAATTCTAGATATACTGCAGAGGCTTCTCTTACTCCAGATATTTTTTTGCATGGTGCAGAAAAAATCTCACAAAGACATTAAATGATTTGAACCCCTTGTAGTTTAGAATTAGTTTGACATCTAAGAAACAACAAAATGACTACTTTAAAATAAAATAGTAAAGCATTCTTCAACAACACAACACTGAATTTTTTATTTTTTATTTTGTTAAAACTTCATTAAAAGCACCAAAAAGTAATAAGAGGAAAGAATATAACAGGAACAGCGTTTCTTATTGTGTGCAATAATAAACAGACTGAAGAATAATCAGATACTCGTGATATTGTATTTCATGAATTGATATATAATGACAATGCTTCGCTTAAGCTTACATAATGTAATCAATAGTCATGAACAGTGAGAACATAAGCAAAGATCATTCAATTAAAAAAAGTAGATAAATTTTCATAATCGGTAATGTTCTACTAGGATGGCCACATAAATCTCATACAACAAACTACAGAATTTTAAAGAATACCTGATATTGTTGAGGATGACTTGTCATGGAACTCTTTTATTGTCTCCTTGTCATCCTTGGTAAAAGAAACGGCAACTTCATCACCCTGCTTCTCTATTGATTCACAGAGAACTAGAGCCACACCAACCTCTTTTGCACAGTCCTGATCAACCTTATCACTAGGTGTCTCTTGAGGTTTACCCATCTCTCCAGAAGCAGTGATCACACAACTGCTTATTGTCTCGTCCAACAGTTGTCTTGATGTATCAGAAAAATGTAATTTTTCAGTTCCAGTAACAGGACAAGGAGCGGTTTCCTGTTCAGAAGACCCAACAGGAAGAGCTGAACTCACATCATATGCTATTTTAGCTTCAGATCTTGCCTCATTGGCTCTTTTACCTTCAGAGCTAACTTCAATGCATATTTTAGCTTCAGCGCTTGCTTCATTGGTTACTGTAGCTTCAGCACTTGTTTCATTGGCTAAGGTAGCTCCGGCACTTGTTTCATTGGCTAAGGTAGCTTTGGCGCTTGTTTCATTGGCTAAGGTAGCTTTGGCGCTTGCTTCACTGGCTACGGTAGCTTCGGCACTTGCTTCACTGGCTAAGGTAGCTTCAGGGCTTGCTTTATTGGCTAAGGTAGCTTCTGCGCTTGCTTCAATGACTAAGGTAGTTTCTGTGCTTGCTTCATTGACTAAGGTAGCTTCTGCGCTTGCTTCGTTGGCTAAGGTAGCTTCGACGCTTGCTTTGTTGGCTAAGGTAGCTTCGACCCTTGCTTCACTGGCAAAGGTAGCTTCGGAACTTCCCTCATTGGCTAAGGTAGCTTCAGTACTTGCCTCATTGGCTAAGGTAACTTCAGTACTTGCCTCATTGGCTAAGGTAGCTTCCGTGTTTTCCTTTTCATCAATAGAAGCAGACCCAACAAGCATCACTCCTTGAACTTCAGAATGATCTGTAACTCCAAGTGTGGATACAACTCTGCTAGGTGGCGTCTCACAGGATGTTGAACTGATATTTTCTAATATATATTGTGAGTCTGAAAAAATAAGATAAAAAAACATGTCGTTAAACCATATAATAACTTGGGTCATATCTTTGTGTTTAATCAACTCTATTTTGTTAGTATACCTGAAGTATTGACAGGCTCAACATCATCTGAAATTGTGGCAGTTGTCAATTTAGTTTCCATGTTACCTGTACTAAGAGATGATGAACTAACTCCCGAATCAAGATGATGGGGTTGCCCAACATTGCAATGCATTACGCTGGAATCAGAATTGGCCTTTTTATTCGCTAGGTCAATGGCAGATATATCTTGACAAAAGTTTCCATGGTCACCCTGCTTGTCAGGCTCATCATTTTCACATATTTGTGTTGCCTCAACCAAAATACATGATGTTGTAGAATCCACTGCACTTGCGGAACCACCTGCTTTGATATCATTATTCCCTTTATTAATAGTAGAAGTGCTATTATCCCCAATAGCAAAAATAGATGCCTCCGACTTACTGAATAAAAGCTCTGTATCCATCTGGTTACCAATGTTCACTAACTCATTTTCCTTAGAATCACTGCTTTCGCTATGTGTAGTCTCAACAATACCCTCATTCTTCTGAAAACTAGGACAAGTACTACACTCAGATTTGCTGACCCCAATTATTTGCCCCTCAGAACTGGAATCATCTTTAATTGCAACAATTGGTGAATCACTTGTACATACAGCAGATTGATTATCCACAATTGTATCTTCCTTTGCATTGCTCCGAGACAAATCTCTGAAACTTGCATCTTCATTGCATCTTCCTGTGTTCTGAAAGTCAGAAATACCATCATGTACCATGCCCAAGGAGCCCCCTAAACTACTTCGAGAAGTCTCCAGGCCTTCAACTACATTGCAACGTTCCAATGCTTCTTCCATAGGAATTGAACAAAGAGGTTTATCAGAATGATGTTTTTCACTCCCAACTGCATTTAAATTCGAAGTTCTAATGTCAGCATCAGAATCTTTGTTAATCGCAAAAGAATCCAAATCTTGCTCATTAGTTTGCATCTGTAAAGAACTTTGCTCCTTGTGACCCATGTCAACTACATGACTTTGCACATTTTGAATCTTTAATACTTCACAAGTAGAAGAGATATTCGCTATAGAAGTTACAGTAATACTATTCTTTGCCCCAGAAGCAGCTGAGTCCTCTTGAGTTTTTTCTTCAAGAGAACCATCAGCCACAATCTCAACTTGTCCTTGATTTGCATCATCACTTTTGTGATCAGTAAAGGGAATCCCCCTAGCCACAGGCAAGACAACATTTCCCAGTATATCATGTGGTTGCAGATTACTTAAACTCCCATCAATGGACAGTTCACCTTGGGAAACTACAGCCTGAGATCGCTCCCTTTCTTCTTCCTTTATTCCAGCCAAGTTTTCATGGATAAAATCTGGTGGCTGTAAATCACTAATGCTATCTTTATACTCATTTCTATCGTTAGGTTTTGGATCAGGCTCCATTTGCTTAGCTAAGCATGCCAGTTCATCAAAGGCATTAGATTCCTGTATATCAGTTTCTCTAGGGATAAATTCCTCCTGTCCAACAGATTTTAATAGCATTTCAACAGATTCCGAGGAAGTGGCCTCAGACCAAACATTATTATGCCTTGAAATAGAGCAAGATTCAGCAGCAGTTGAACCAAACTCTATTCCACTACTCCCACGGGAGTATGCGTCAATCCACTGGTTATCTTCGTTACTTTCAATACCAAGGAAAACTTCAGTTTCAACTAAACTATCAAATCTTAAATGCCCTTGAAGGCTTTCGTCCAGATCAAACTTAGGGAGAGCATAAGGCCTTAAAACAGGAGGAAATTTTGTGCTCCCTTCACCAGTTATATGGAGTTTCTGGCTTTGAAAATCATTGTCATCATAATCCATGGATGTATCCCTAAAACAAATAAACATATTAGAATAAGAGAAATAAGTCAAATGACTAGAAATCCATGCTTAAATTTGATATACTAATATTCATAAAAAAAACATATGTACATACAGACAAATTCACAAGCAGATGTACATGTACAAGATCCACCAGACGGAGATACACATCTGTTTCTGGCTGCATGGACTAAACAACGCTGTGATTTTTTTTGAAAGCGCAAGATTAATAATGTTGATGTTAATAGTTTTAGAACAGTGTAGCATAAAAAAAATTAATATTCAACTTTCGAAAGGAAAAAATAAAATCCATCATTTAAATTCTGCATATGCTATTTTGAAAAAATTAAAGTAGCTAACAAGTCTTAAAACTTAACCAAATATGGGGAAAAAATATAATAAATACTAAAAAAGACATTAATGACAAAAAAGGGCAGTTACGTCTACTAGAGAAAAAGATCAGTGATCTCTTATCATTTCTAATAAAAAAATATATTATGGAAGTTCATGATTGGGCAGGAGAAACCCAACTGCACATGACCTGTGCAAAACAAAACAGGGAAAGATAAAGAATGCTTCCCTAAGAAGCCTCCATTAAAATAGAGCAGACCAACCAGAGCAGCACAAGGTTAAATACTAGAAATGGGACTTTTGGTTATGGATGCTCAATGGGTCCTCTGATCTAGATTTAGAAACTAAAGTGGCCTTTGCCCAACCGGATCTAATCCAGAAACCCCAAAACTAACTGCCTATGTCTACCACCCATGTCTCTGAAGTGCCAAAACTGAGATGCACCACACCGATATACTAAAAACAGAGTCACAAGCACCTGGGAGCTGTATAACTTCACCCACCTAGCCCCCACTCCAGCTGCTATTGATTACTTAGGAACAACCACTCCACATGAAGCAGGTAACATGTAGCCTCAATTTACCCACATCAGATAACAACTTGATCATAAAACATTTGGCAATTACATAATTTAAAATATCATGCCAATTCAAGAATTCCCTAAAATATCAGAATTAAAGAAAAACCAAAAGTCTTATTAAAACAATATCTTGTCACCAATATGAATTAAATGATTATTATTTATAAATATACATTCTCTACAAGTAACACACTTAGAAAGCCACCAGACATTGAGGGGGAGGGGAGCAGCGGCAAATGACTTAATGACTGTCAAGTGGTCTGGGAATGTTGTTTAGAAGAGTATAAAAGGTGGCAAAAAAGGTGTGCATGATAAAAACAGCTAATTGAATACATCAATGTGGTCCATTCATTCACTACACAGAAAGGTTAACACGAGCATCATGTAGTAAGACTAACAAAGCTTCTTCTTCATAGATCACAACCCCGTAGCAACACTCAAGTTAGCTTCTTGTCACAAACCTACTTAATAGAAACAGCACCAATATACGTGACATCAATCATGAACGGCTTGTATAACTAACTTTCTCATATTTCTATCAACCGAAAAACAAAATTAAATGAAAAAAGTAACTTTGATTAGTCAGTATAAAAAAAAAAAATCGTTTCATGACCTATATCATCTTTTTCTTTTCTTGAAAACACACCAGGTTTTCAATTAGATAAAGGATGTCCACTGTGCCAGTTGCGTGATCAATTTACACCCCCCACACACAGCACCAACCTTTCCAACTGACTGAGAAACTATATTTCTTAACAACACATCCTTATAAACCTTCCCAATTAATTTACTGGGATTATCCATCTTGTTTGAGGAATTAAAAGCAGTCAGAGAACAACTCTTCCCTCCGTCAATTAAATTAGTCAGTAACAATAAGAACTAAAAAAAACCACCACTTCGCCGCAAAAAGAAAATCAACACAAAAACAAACCTCTATCTATACTGGAAAAAACAGCAATAAACACCAACCAAACCTAATAAAAAATAGCAAGAACCCTACATCAAAAGAAAAAAAAAAAAAAAAAACCCAACAAAAAAAAAAAAAAAAAAAAAAAAAGCTGGACATGAATAGTACCAGAAGAAGAAAGTCTAAAGACGCTACCTCCCTCCATTCGGCGAGGAAATCCAGCCCCTCTGATCTCACCTATTCCTCAATCGTACAATCATCTACTGCATCAACAATTCCCGCTTTGTTACTGCAACCTCGATCAAATAAACTAATTTCGAAAATAAAAAGAGTACGAACACCAACAAGGTCGACGAAGCCTCGATGAAAGCCAGAGACTCACCGGTGATTGAGAGTTCCGGCGGATCGAATTAGGGTTCCGGCGAACGACGGAAAGATAGAGAGAGTAGTGAGAGAAAAAGCGGAAACGACACCAACACGGGAAGTGTGTGACACTTTCCCAGCAGATTTTTTATTTTTGTTTTTCTTTTCTTCTCCTTCTTATATTGTGTATTGTTTCCTATTAGCATTAAATTTTATAGAGGGGATATGCATGGTCAAATTCTCATTCTCACCCAGTAAACTAATATTATTATCACTTTTATTTAATATTTTTAAAATAAATTTATCATTAATTGAATTAACAAATAAAGTTTATATATTGATTAAAGATTACTTAAAAGGGTTTAGAAAGTTAATAATAGAATTGTTAAAGTTAAATATTTATTTATTTATTTATTAGTTACAGATGTTAACTAGTGGGACTCTAAGATAACATTAATTAAAAAATAAAAAAAAAATTACCACGTGTTATTGACATACTCCATCTTAATTACTGGTATATTATTTTCAATTCCTACCAATGTCTAAATCCAACCCCATGGAAAATACTCAAAAGAAACAGGTAGCGAAATTGAAAAAGTGAGCAGTAGGAAATAGTCCACATCCAATATTAGTATTTCAAATTATCCTGTTGTTTTATTTCATAATATATATATATATATATATATATATATATATATATATTTAATATTTTTTTTATTTTATAATATATATATATATATATATATATATATATATATATATTTAATATTATTGTTATTTAATAATAGTCACAACTAAAAAGTTTATAGCAAACCACCTGGCTTCATTGATGATATCAACGGGTATAGATTCTTAATAGACAATTTTCTGTTTATTTGATTTTTTTTTTCTGAATTAATGGATTATAATTTATAAGAAAAAGTATAGTATAAGATCAAATTATATTATTTATAATAATATATAAAAAAATCTATATGTGTATATTTTATATTTTATTTTACTCTTGATTATATTTTAAAAAATTATAATAATATATAAAAGGTTATACATTTTATATTTTCATTTTATTTTTAACTATATTTTAAAAAAATACTCAAAGTGATTATGGTGTAATTATTTATTTTTTTATGTACTACTAAATATTATTATTTTTCCTTAAAATATATAGACATGAAGTGTAGTTTTCTCTAATAGTATTGGTAAAGTTATATCAAGTATTATATTATTGATTATTTTATATGACAATAAATTTTATCACTTCAACCATTGAATTAAAAGTTTATATTATTGTTATTATTATTATTGTTTAGATTAAATTTATAAAAAATCAATAATAAAAAAAGTAAAATATCAAACTATTTATATTTTAATATATTTTGAAAAGTACATATTATGTTAAATCAACCTATATAAATATTAGTCAAATAATTATAAGTTAATATAAAATTTGATACATTATAAGCTTTCAGTCAAATAATAAGTTAAAAAAATTATAACATAACTTAAAAATATTAAACACATTCGTTATACTTATATATTATTATTCACATGCCGGCAAAAGTTAAGCTGTTTACACCTATAATATAAAAAATATCTCATTAAATTATCAATAATTTTTTAAAAAATTAAAAGAAAAACATCATTTTTGTGACTTTATACTCTGGAATCACAAGCTATTCTATTCAATAAATTTATGACTTAAAGTCCTTGATAAATATAAGTTTTTTAATTCAATTTATTTTGTAAAGTACTTAAAATTTTTATATTTTTTAATTAATTTTTGTTATTTAATTTTTTATCTGTAATAAGATTGTTATATCATCTCATGTTTTGTTTATTTCTTTTAATATATTAAGAAATAAATTTTATTATTAATATAAGATGGTATTATTATAAATATAAAATAATAAGTAATTTTTGTTATTTTCATTAAAAATTTTATTATTGTATAACAAGAGACACTAAAAGTAATAACGGTTACTTGTGATTTTATATTAATACAATATCATTTTATATTAATAACATATTTCTTTATATATGAAAATAAATAAACAAATTCACACACAAAAATAAAAGTCATAAATTAATGAAAAAATTATTTCAAAATAGAAATGAAGATTGTGATTCTCTTCTCTTTCCTACCATTACAACAATTAAGAAATCAAGTAAAAATAATATACACAACAGTTACTACAATAATAAATTTTATTAGTCTTTGTCATTATATTGAAAATAATTTTAGTTCAATCTTAACTACTTAAAAGGAGGAGATGTATATGAAAAATTCCTCAACATCTGCATGATCCTCAACCTATTGTGTCATATAGTAACTTTCTTAAAGTTATTAAAAATATTTTAAGAGAAAAAAATAAGATTATTTACTTTTAAACAACTAATGATGAAATCAAAATGAATAAAAATTACAAATGGAAGATAAAATGTTATTTTATCATCTACTACCAATGTTAACTATACATGAACAAAAAAATGAGGCAATTAATATCACTGAAATTGGTAATGATATTTGGAAGAATAAACATTTGTCAAAAATATTGAGTTTGACATAGATAATTACTATTTTGTCTTTTCACTATTTTTATCTATGTTTTGTGTTATGTAATGTGTATCTTATACCTAAGTTTCATTGACTATGATGTGAAATTTTTCCAGAAACAACTTTAATAAACATAGAAAAAGAGATTTGATATGTTTTTCGTTTATTTAATTGCTATATTATCTTTTAACTTGATTTATTATAAAAAATCCAAAAAAAAATACACATATAATTTATTTTGAAAGACTTCTTTGCAAGAGTAGATATTTGATTAATAATTATACATGCACATATATATATATATATATATATATATATATATATATA
>Ga0209489_101400_pt1 | contig 49416 bp, 20 predicted proteins | sample SiratrowhiteBW_FD_187527 | JGI IMG/M metagenome (GOLD analysis project Ga0209489, IMG submission 187527) | Root nodule microbial communities of legume samples collected from California, USA - Siratro white BW (SPAdes) (version 2) | ecosystem: Host-associated > Plants > Roots > Nodule | place... | reverse complement strand
GGGACATACTGATAAAAAAAAAAAAAAAAGAAAGAAAGGTTAAAAATTAAAAGGGAAAATTTTAGGTAACATTGTTTTGTTGAATAAACAGACATAATACTAATTATACTTTATTTTCTTCCGTATCAAATTCCCACTCACTAATTATTAATAATAAATATAAAATAGATATCAAATTAATTTTACGTAACAATAGAAGAAAAATACGAGCACGCAAATAAAAAACTATATATATTTAGGAAATCATCAACTACAAAAATAATATCAACCTTTTAGATATGAGTTTTATTTAAATATATATTTTATATAACAAATAAAAAATCTAAAAACATTGGTTGAATATTTATTTTTATTTCATTCAAAAAAATTATCTCTTTATAATTCAAAATTCTCTATAAGTTTAAAAAAAATTTACTATCATATTGATAGAGGAGACAACTAAAAGAAGTATAATTAACTAATCACAGTTAAATTTGGATAATAGGTTCAACATTTATTAGAAAGTACGTTATTTTCTTTTCTTGTTTAAATTGACTTATTAAGTGAAAATGTTTTTTCTTTAGGAATTGATAGTTTAGACAACTCATCTAAAGATCATTAAGATTTTAAAAGTGACAAAAAAACAGTTTTAACTAGTGGATACGCTATATTTAAATAAGTGAGATTAATATTTATATCTATATAATGAATTAGTAGTTTAAATGTGTGCAATACGTGATGTTAGGTTATTATATATAAGTTAAATTTCGTATATATGTATAACAGGTATTATTCGTATAATATAATAGAGTATGTATAATGTTAGTAATATATTTTCAATTTAATTTTAAATATAAATACTGATGTGAATGAATTTAAAAGATGCTTAAGTGGGATTCTTCTTAATTTATGCTTTGTTTTAAAAAATATATAATTTTAAGTTAAACGATGACTCAGTGTTTAAGTAATATTTAAATAGTGTGAAATGATTATATCCCATATTTGTCGTAACATTAAAAAAAATTAAATTTACTTACACATTTCTTTTACGTATTTATTATGTATAAATTAAATTCATTAATGTTTTTTTTTTCTCTCTTCAAACTAGATTGATGTTTAACAACGACTCAAACAAATCACTATTAATTCTTATTTATTATCTTTAAATAAATTAATTCAATATTTTATTTCTATTAAATATATTTTAATTTTCTTCTATACATGGAAATTATATACAAGTATAATGTGGATAGAAATATTTTTGTAAAAACAATTAGGAAAATTTACACCTAATTCATATGATAAATAATGTGGTTGAAAAAATAACATCTTAACTATTATCGTTAAATTATATTTTTTAATTTATTATTTCAATATACATATATTTTTCTTGCACTTTTGCTTGATTAATTTATTGAATGCTATATTTTATCCACGACGAAAACACGAACAAGTTGTAACAAGCATAAATGAATATTTTCAAATGAAAAAAATTAAGAAAAACTTATACCTATTTGAAAGAAGTCATACTTTATTAAAATTTTAATACTTCGTAATCACTGTATAATAGTAATACTATATTTATTTTTATTAATAACAAATTACCTCGTTTTTTTCTTAAATGATGAAATAAGCCTGTAAGGTGGAAGAACTTATTTTTCTTGCACCCTTTTTAAATGCATTAATCTATAACACTTTGAAAATTACAATAATTAAAATCAAATTTTTAAAGTCAAAATCAATTAAAAGCCAACTAAATAATCATAATTAAAATGTTTATAAATATCATTGGTAAAATTGAAATCATGAAGAAAGAATAAATCACAGTAAAAAGAAGAGAGAGAGACCTTAACATTATGAAAATTTTGAATAAAAATCTGAGCTTAAAATCTTAGGTACTGTGCATAAGAATTTGTATCACTTTCTTTTAATGAATATCAGTTTATCATCTTGTTTGTTTTTTTAACTATTTCTGTTTCAAATCTGATAAGAACAATTTCTTTTAATTATTTAAGTAAGATGAATTTGTTTGTCCTTGGGTGAAGAAGATAAAATTTTAAGGATAAAAATTTGAACCGTATTAAATGTTAAAGATAAATTTTATTTATAATCTATATTGTTATATCTAAAAATGGATGTTTATATTTTAACACTACATACAATAAAATACAATCATTTGAAATTAAAATAAAATATTATTTTATTATTATATAATATTTTATTTAATAAAATTAGTGTAATTGATGAACACCCATGTCAATTGAATATAATTGACACTAATATTTTTAGTGCCATTCTAAAAAAAAAAGAAAATAATTTATTTATATGTCAAACTATAAAGCATTCATTTCTCAGTGAAGATTTGTTGTGAAGATGTAATTTTTCAAAATCTAAAATAGTCAATAATAACAATATGTAGATGGAAGAATTTAACATATATTAAATAATTCTGAATGTGACATTTTAAACAAAACATATTGATCTTGAATATCTATTTGTTTAATATTACTACTAAATCTTAAAGATTTTTCTTTACTGTAAAACAATACTTAACATATATGTATCTCATTTTTTTTATATTTTTTATCACATATCCATTTGAAATAAAAAACAAACCATAACAAATTGAATGTAATTTACTGACAAAATTTACAATAAATTATATGGAACAAGCTAATGATGTGAGAACTTACTTGATGGTGATGCTCTCAATGATAGTCGATGAGAAAAATGAACAAAAAAAATTAGAAAAAAATGATTAACAATTAAAAGAAAAAATTAAAAAACTTTAGAAGAAAAACAATAAATTTAAATTCTACAATGAATTTTTAACAATTTGATTTATATAAAATAAAATGTATGTTTTAAAAATATTAAGTATGTTAGTTTTTCCCCTAATAAGAATAACAGTATTTTATTATCTCTAACAAATATTAGAAATGAAAGAAATTGCACTGTTCCAGGAATGTACGGAGCAGTACTTGCAAAACCTAAAACCATTAACTTTGATTCGGTTTGCTTCGATATGGTCAGCACGAACAATTAATAGCCTAATAGTAACATTAATACACCATTAATTTCTCACTTAATTGCCTAGGATTCCCCTGCATCTACCTGTCACACCACATTAACACGTTTATAAATACTACTAAAATCAGTACCCAAAAGCTATCTGGTTACTAAACACAAAATATATTTAAAAACACTAAGTTATCAATTCCTCAGTTCTTGAGTTATACTTCATAAGTTTTTGAGCTATAATAGCTTGTAACCCACCCTATATTTTTGCTTCTACACCACACGTTTACACTAAAATAAAGCATAAATTTAATTACTCTTTTTATCACCCATAGCCGATCAAGAATTGACTTTACCTTTGATGATATAACGTTTTCAATGATAAATTTAACATCAGGGAGAAAAGCGAGAGGGAATGAAAAACTAACTTATTAACAAATGTTTGAAGACTTGAGCGTTGACTCTGTCGGCAATCTCTCTCTCTCACTCACGAGTTTTGTGATGATCCAAAGATGAAGGTCCACTTCCCATGCCACCATGCCACAAACACAAACAGGATAAGGCATTCGCATTTACGGCTTTCTTGTGGGGCTATCCAGTTTCATTTGTACAATGCCTACTACTACACAATGTGCGTGTTTCATAACTTGAGAAAAAAAAAATAAGAGAGAAGAAAAACTCTGAAAAAAAAAAACAAACGCCATAACTTTCAATGTTCTGCATTAAAGAAACTAGAATGCAATGTTTGTCACTTTTTTTTTGAGTGGGGGACAAGCTTTCACGGGTAGGCGTTTAACCAACTTAGAGGGTTTCCCTCAAATTATGTATTATTTGATGGTGGGTAGGGGCTCTTTGTAAATGTAAAATAGGGACCAATATTTTAGGATAGTTTACTTTTTTTTTTCAAGTATCAATGCTTCATGGTTATATAAAAATACCTAGAAAGTGTTATCTAACTAAAATAGATATCATGATATTGGTTTCTTTACCTATGGTATCGTCATATTTGAGAACGTTTTACTTTTATTGCATCAACTCAAGATCTTGCAATATTTGAAAACATTTTAGTTATTATTGGACCGACACAATGTCAAGCAGTATTATTTAAGCTAGTAATGTAAGTATAATATGGTTATACCTAGAAAAAAAAATGAAAAGAATTATACATTTTGATAAATAAATGCTCACGGTAAATACTATGATACTCACATCTCCGTGGGTGATGTTTGACTATGGTTTACTTTTTATTGGAAGATATAATGGGAAGGGTATTAGTCAAACTTACTAATGTGGATTTAGTTATACATGGGAAGAAATATAGAAAAAGTTATATATAGCTTGATAAATGAATGTAATATTTGTTACACAAAATGTTTACATTTGATTATTATTTTTGTATGATCCCATAATATTTGAATTTTTTTTTACTGTAGATTGGATCGAATCCGTGTGAACGGGTATTAGTTGTTTGAGTGACACAGGTATTGGTCAATTACACCTGAAAAACAAATAGACAAAGGTGTATAACTTGATAATAGATGTAGATATATTTTCTGTTACGTGAAAGCCCTGAGATTGATGTTTTGTTCATATGATATGATGTCATAGTATTTGGTAATACTTTGTTTTTACTGGACAGATGAAAATGTGGATCAGTCTAATTTAGTGATAGTTACACTTAAAAAAAAGAAAAGAAAAGAAAAAGACATATAACTAGGAAATACATATACGTATTTTATACGGAAAAACATCAAGGTTAGTTTTTTTTTTTTGTGATTTCATATTATTATTTAAGATTACTTTACTTTTTATTTGATGGACTCAATATGGAAGGCATTAGTCAAAATTAATAATGCAATTATCATATAGATCATGAGATTTATATATCCTTCCGGGTATAATGCAAAATAGGAGAATATGTTGTTTTTTTTTTGTTAACTGATTCAATTTAAAAATAAAGTAATATTTAGAAAATAAATGTAATATTTTATTGTTTTAAAGTATCATATAATATATATTCTAAACTTTTAGTGTAGTAACTCTGTGAAAGAGTCATCTTGACTAATTTATTTTAAAAAGCCACACACATGGACGACGTTGCTACTTTTAACTACTAAATAAATATATAAATAGCAATGAAATACAAAATTTGATTTAAACTGCTAAAATTGCTTAATTCCTGTTGCAAGACTTAGAAAAGTTTAGCGTTGACTATAACACAGCCAAAAATCTTATTCAACTGCAGTTACTTTACATTGACTTTAGTTCATCCCAAAGGATTATTTACTAAAGTAGACCCTTACTACTTGGGAGGAAAAGAAATTAAAATGATTACAAGTTGAGTACACCTAGAATTTTTATGAATAATTAAATTATTTATTTGCTAAATAAATTAATGGAAAGAAGTAGAAAATATATTTTAAAATGTGATTCATGTGTTGAAAGGGAAGAAGAGTGAAAAAAAAAGGTTTACTTATGAACAGGGAAAGTTAGAATTGATGTTGAGGGTGATTGGAAGCGGTTTGTACAAGGGCTGTTTAATCATAGCAGGATCTCAACTGTCTCATGTATGTATGTATGGGGATTTTATTGAGCATTGTTTAGATAAGGTGGTAGTACTAGGGTTAAGGTTAATTCCGGAAAAAACGATGATAGAGATTAATTGGAATGGATGGTTTAAAAATGTAAAGAGGGTGAGTGAGGGTGGTGGTGGTGGTGCAGGAAGAGGGACCACGGGGACAAGAGAATCTGTGAAACGTGGCAGAATCACATGGCCATGGCCTCTCCCCTTTCATATATCACTGACCACACCACCTGTCACTGCCCCTCCCTCCCTTTCAACCTTTCTCTTCCCAATTATTCGCATTTTCATCCATTAACTCTATTTATTATTAATTTTTTCCCCTAATTAGTTATTTTTTCAATAATCACCTTTTATACCTTAAGTTAACTCTTTTTTGCTTTATTATTAAAAACTGTTCCAACCTAGTTCAGAGGTTATGTAAAAACACTGAGCCAAAGAAAAGCAAAAAGAGAAACCCGTTCGGGTTCGTGTTCGCCTCCTAACGTCACCGTCGGAATGATGAGGACGGGCCCTTTTCACAGTTTAGTCAAACGGGACCGCAGCAACGCCGTTTCCTCTAGAAGGACCTTCTTCTTATTAATATTATAAATTGATTTTGACAACTTTTGTACCCTTTTTTCTTCAGTTTGTTAACTCTAAATTTGATATTTTTGCTAAGTAAAACTATAACGATCTGAGAATTTTAAAACATGGCCTGTGATTAATGGATTTGTTAAGATTTTAGCTTACAAAAAAAGGAAGATGATATCGCTGTTACAGGGACGTGCTTAGCTGGCATCCCGTTTCTCTCGGTATAGAGAGAGAAGTAGTAGTAGTAATGCTTTGTTTTTGGACGGTGGGTCCCACGTTGGATGGTCCTAAAATCGATGTTGACGTCTGAATCCCCGTCCTCGTTGATCTTCTCTGAGCACAGACCCCTCTTTCAGTGGGCCCGAGATGCAACTCGTCCCTTCTCTCATTCGTCGTCGCTCACGTGTCGCGTGGGACCACACGCGCCTACAGAAACTCGCCACGTGGGCCGTTGTTGTCTCTGGGTCAGTGTTGTTGGGCGTGTAAGCGAGGCGCGTGGAGACCAAAGTTGACCTGTCCCCTTGATCTCTCCTTCATGTGCGTCGTGAGAAGTTATTCCCCACTGGAACATACGGAAGCCGACCACACACATACTTCCCATAGGCCACCCCACACACAAATACCACCCCCGCTTTTTCTTTTTCTTCATCATTATTTTTTATTATTAAATAATAGCAGAGTGGAGGGTTGAAATAAAACAATCACCACCCTCTTGCATTATTTCATCCTAACATAACAAGATATTTATATATGGTAACATATACAACCATTGCAGAATTACGATACGCGGGTTATCATAGATAGATATATTTACCTTGTAATAGTTTTTGCAAAATAGCAGAGCAGGAATTATGAGAAGAGAAAAAAAAAGTTTTTTTAAAGTAAAGGATGTATGATACTAAAATAGGAAGGCTAGGTGAGGAAAAAAGAAAAGGTGTATTTGGGATGAGTGAATAAATGCTAAAGCTAGAATAATGTCATTTCATTTATTAAAGTTGCTTTGGTTTGTTAGGATGAGTTGCATAGATGGGTTTAGATGAGGAAATGTGTGTGTGGGAATGAATTTGGAAAGTGAAATGGAAATGATTTGGGTAAATAGTTTGATCCGTGAGTTCTTACTGGGCGCGTGAAGGAGGAAGGTAGAAAGGTGGAGCCCAGGATGATTCTCGGTCCCCAAGGCTCTCAATCGATGAAGCGTACGGGCACCTGATTTTCTAGTGTATGGTGTCTGGGGTATGCACGAGCTGTACACTATCATGAGCATCTTTCTTGGCATTGCGGTGCTGCCACGGCTCTTCGATGCCTTTTACCTATTTCTTTGCCCCCAACCTCGCTCTAAACACCAATACTCCCACCCCCAATCCAACCAAATTAAACCACTCCCAAATATCACACTCACCATCCAAACTTTTTCACTAAATCAATCAAAATCAAAATAAAAAAGCAATTCATTCCATTATTATGGCTTCCATTCTCCCTTATCTTTTCCAACTTCCACCCTTCTTCTCTCTCTCCCTTTCCACCTCTCTCACTTCAAACTCCTCACCCCCGTTTTCCTATGACCCAATTTCATTTCCAAATCACCAATCCTAATTCCAATTCCAGTCTTCCCCTTCTCCATTCAATTATTCCTATCCCGCTTCCCACTTCCCCATGAAGAGGGATTACCAAGATAGCTGCGGCGCCGGAGGTGTCAAGGGTGAGTGTTCCTCAATGCCCAACGGCAAGGCCAAGATGTGGGAGGAAGACCGCCAGCAGCAGGGAGGAGGGATGGATGAGCTGCTGGCAGCGTTAGGGTACAAGGTGCGTGCTTCCGACATGGCAGACGTGGCACAGAAGCTGGAGCAGTTGGAGATGGTGATGGGAAGTGCCCAAGAGGGAATTTCCCACCTTGCTTCCGACACCGTTCACTACGACCCTACGGATCTCCATTCATGGGTCCAAAGCATGTTAGCAGAACTCAACCCGGAACCCACCAACATCAACAACACCATCCTCGATCCCTCCTCCTTCTTGATCGACAACCCCGTCCACTCTTCCTCCATCCTCACCACCCCTTCACGCGTTTTCAACGACGACTCCGAATATGACCTCAGAGCCATTCCCGGAATGGCCGCATACCCTCCTCAACACACCACAAACAACGCTACCACCATTAACACCACTGCCACCACCACCACCACCACAACCACCACCCCCCCCACTAACACCCAAAGCATAGAAGAAATCGAACCGGGCAGCAACAAGCGCTTGAAGGCTTCCCCAATTGAGTCGTCGGAGTCCGTTTCAGAGCCCACTCGCCCTGTAGTCCTCGTTGACTCACAGGAAGCCGGAGTGCGTCTGGTGCACACTCTCATGGCGTGCGCTGAGGCCGTCCAGCAGGAGAATCTCAAGCTGGCGGACGCGCTGGTGAAGCACGTGGGCATACTGGCAGCGTCGCAAGCCGGAGCCATGAGGAAGGTGGCGACGTACTTCGCCCAGGCCCTGGCCCGTCGAATCTACGGTATCTTCCCGGAGGAAACCCTTGATTCCTCTTTCTCCGACCTTCTCCACATGCACTTCTACGAGTCCTGCCCCTATCTGAAGTTTGCTCACTTCACCGCCAACCAGGCCATTCTCGAGGCCTTCGCCACCGCTGGGAGAGTCCACGTCATCGATTTTGGCCTCAAGCAAGGGATGCAGTGGCCCGCCCTCATGCAGGCCCTCGCATTGCGCCCTGGCGGTCCCCCTACCTTCCGCTTAACCGGAATCGGCCCCCCGCAGCCCGACAACACTGACGCGTTGCAGCAAGTGGGCTGGAAGTTGGCCCAGTTAGCCCAAACCATCGGCGTTCAGTTCGAGTTCCGCGGATTCTTCTGCAGCAGCCTCGCAGATCTCGACCCCAGCATGCTCGAGATCCGTCCCGGAGAAGCCGTGGCTGTCAACTCCGTCTTCGAGCTCCACCGCATGCTCGCCCGACCCGGATCCGTGGACAAGGTCATGGACACAGTTAAAAAGCTCAACCCCAAAATCGTAACCATTGTGGAGCAAGAGGCGAACCACAATGGACCGGTTTTCTTGGACCGGTTCACTGAAGCCTTGCATTACTACTCGAGTCTGTTTGACTCGCTGGAGGGTTCTTCCTCCTCCACCGGGTTGGGTTCGCCGAGTCCCGATCTGTTGATGTCGGAGTTGTACCTTGGGAGGCAGATATGCAACGTGGTGGCTTACGAAGGTGTAGAGCGCGTGGAGCGTCACGAGACTTTGAGCCAGTGGAGGGGGCGAATGGGTTCGGCCGGGTTTGACCCGGTTCATCTTGGGTCAAACGCCTTCAAGCAAGCTAGTATGTTGCTGGCGCTGTTCGCAGGCGGTGACGGGTACAGAGTGGAGGAGAATAACGGCTGCCTCATGCTTGGGTGGCACACTAGGCCTCTCATCGCCACCTCTGCGTGGAAGCTTCCCTCGCCCGAGTCCTAGTGGGTTCACTCGCTGGGTCCCCCGAGTTAACCAGCTGGACTGTACACTGTAGATTAATTGGATCGTGGATGACGATGATGATCATGGTAAATCGGTAAAAATGGTTTGATTAAACTTGTTGGAGTGGAGTGAGTCAGTGACCGAGTCAGGCAGCGAGGCAGAAGGAGGATAAATAAAGTGAGAGGAAAAAAAAAAGCTAAAAGAAAAGAAAAAAAGAAGAAGAAAGACTGTAATTTGTAATTGTACTTCTAATTACCGTTTCTCTTTTAGTGTTTTGATTTCCTTTCTCTATATTATTATTATTATTATTACTATTATATAATTTGTTTAATTCTTCTTAAGTTGGATGTCTTTTTCTTGGTTTTTAATCTTGATCTTGATGTGTGAGATTAACTTATTATAATATTAACTCGTTCACCGGCTGTTCAGACGTGGTTGGAGGAGTGTTCCTGGTCAGCAAATTCACTGTGGTAGCTTTTGTTGTTTCGGTTTTTAATAAATGAAAGAGGTGTTGTAATTTTACTCGTGTCAACCTTTTTTAATAACTTCTTTCTTCTCATCAATAAAATCCTTACATTTTGGTGTGTTTCTGTGATTTTAATTCTTCCTCTTTTTCGGCAATAAGTTCTATGAATGTGATTATTTTTGGTAGTGGGCAGACCAAACTGTTCTCATTCGGAAAATGAAAGTGATGTGACTATTGTTCTTTGGGTATTTAATCTCCACCAAGGATCATTTTTCTTTTGATTTTCCTTTTTGAGCACATGATAAGATCATATGATCAAAAGATTTTCAGAAATTTTTCTGCCTACAAGAAAAGAAGAAGTGAATTCACATCCAATGTACCTTGAAACAAACTATTTGTTACAATCAAATTTGCACGCCAGATTGGTGAGTCCAAAAGATCAAATGCTTTTATCAAAAGTAACAGAGGTTACTTTCATTTTCCCTTCTCAAATATCTCTTCCATGAACTCTTCATTTTTACTACATTTCATCCTTGTTATTATCTGTTCTCATGTTTCAAGATTCATCCACGCTTGTTTCCAAAAAGGTCTTATAAGATGTATGACTCTTTTTACCTATGTCATCGTGGACAAAAAGTATTTCAACCAAAGCTCTTAAACGATTTTAATGAGAAGTGAGAATATTCAATATATATAGTTTTCTGTTTTAGTTTGTTCTGTATTTAGAAGCCCAAATTTTACTTTCACCAATTACTGCTTAGAAGGTAAAATTTTTACTTGATATTATCTACTCTTTTATGTTCCGGACATAATATCCTTAATTAGGTCCTAATTATAAGGAATCATTTCCAAAACAATCTCTCGTTCTAACCAAATAAAAATCTATAACACATAACACTTGGTTTTATAATAGTGTTCGATAATAACTAATCATTAGCTTCATATGAAGTTATACTTAACGATGAAGTTGAAGTCTTAGTTTGATATGGATCGATAATGCACTAATCAATACATAACTGTCTAGCCTCAGGCGATGCTTAATAATGAGGTTGAAGATGTAGGTCCGTGCTAATGGAAGCAGACTCAACACACAACTTCCCACCTCTAGGGATTCTTAGCTATGAGCCTCAAGTCGTAGGTCAGGCTCATGTTGTACTAATGGAATGTGATTGCTCTAGAGAGACGTTTCATATGCAAAATGTTTGTATTTTGTTTGATATCATTATTCCCTTTTATACGGTGACTTCCATTTCCTTTGATGCCACAAGCTTGTGTGATTCGTTTTGAACTTTATTTGATCCTAGTAATTCAAAGGGACTTAGTTACAGCTCATACTAAGTTTTAGGTTTTTCAAGGATGTGTTAAGTTGTTCTTCTTCGTCTTTCCTTAGGAACATCAAAACCTTCCACCTTTTGTTATTGTTTTCCCATTTCTTGTTATAAACTCTTGGGAATTGTATCATTGAGCAAAAATAGATCTTGCTAAGAAAATTTTAGAAATATGCAAACGTTTAGAAAAACTTGTAGAGGTAGATTTTTTAATTCAACCTTGTTCACTAAAGAACCCATTTGCGAAGATGTTCACTTCGATACGAAAGCTTTATGTTTTTTTCAGAGTATGATGTTTGTAAAAGGGCTGCAACTTTCAATCTCTTAAAAAAAGAAAAAAAGAAATTTTAAATGTAATGTCACTTTGCTCACCTCCACAGGAATAGTTAGATATTTTCAAGCCTTTCCTTTTTTATGTACCCACTTTAAGATTATTCTCGTCCAAAATATTATGTTTTTTAATTTTTAAGTATAAAATTCCAAGAGAACCGCATAGGCATTAGTTTCAAGTCCTGTATGCGACCTCTAAAAATAAATTTGTGAAAACTTGAGCTTTCACCCATAATCCTACTTTGTTATAGGAATTTTCTATTTTCATTCTATTAAACTATTGAAAAATTACTAATTTTATTAAAAAGGATCTCACTAATTAATTTGACCAACTAAATACTTTTTTGATACCACAACTTTAATAAATTATTAGTTCCCACAATAATTTGAAAGTATAGAGTGATACATATATAATCCTTTATTGAATTTAATTTTTGCATTGAATTAGATGAAACCTAAACTAATGACAAAATTTATGTATAGAAAACATAATAAATATATTAAAGTAGTCACTAACTCAAGTAATGTTCAACTGCCAGCAAATAATATGGAGAAACTAATGTTAATTATGGAGAAATTATTATAAAATTGATTGTCATAAAAGATTTAAAAAAAAAAAAACTAACTAACAACCGATGAACCAATTCCAGTTAAATCGATCATCAATACTATTCATGAATAATCTCAGTCAAATAAAAGAATGCTCGAAATAAGGATAGAAAATAATTGAGATTTCGCATAATAAGCTAACCTCTAAATGAATAATTTCTTGAATGTATCAATTTGATTTATTTTGTAATTTTGTTAAAGCCTAATTTGATGTGGTGCTTTGAATCACAATTGCTTCACTTTAAGTTTAGTTTATTCTTCTTCTTCTTCGTCATCTTCTTCTTCTTATTATTATTATTTAAGACAACGTGTATGAGTTTAGCAAAATAAAAAAACAATAAAAGTGTGGTTAGCATGTAGTACATGGGCATCCCTTTAATTATTGTTGTGGTGCATGATTCACTTTTTGAAGATTGTGATCAACTTATGTAAAAGTAACTCGTTGAAAAGGGAAAGGTATTATTTGGTCTATAGATTATTTTCTTTTCAAAATTTAACTTCCTTTCGTGTTTGCCTTATAACTCTCCTATGGGAACAAATTCCTGTAAATACTAGTAAGATCTTTGCAAGACATGATTAATGTAATACCTAATTTTTCAAATTTTTAACACCTTATAATTGAAGTTGTAATAATATATTTTCAGTTTTTTTAATCTTTCTTTTCCATTAGATCTATCACTCTACCTCTTCTTCCTTCCTAACACATTCATTTCTCAATATATAGATTTCTGCATAGAAACCATCCTAATATTTTCTCAAGATTGGGTCCTCATATGCTTTGTATTGCTTGTCCCTACTCAGATTCCTACCACCTCATCTTGCAAAAAGGTGTCAACGGTAGGTGGTGCAGGATCACATGTTAAACCACATCCATGCCATGGTTTGCATAATTAAGGGATATTTATTTCAAGGATTATTCTTACAGCATTGTTCCTTCAACAATATACAACTCTTCAATTCATTTCCTCATGCTAAATTATTACATTATGAATATTCCATGCATAAGGACAGCAAAAGATTGGTGTATGCACTTCCACTGAAAATAGGAAAACCTACAAGTGTTGATATAGCTTTATTTCTTCACTTATCGGCTTAATATGGTAGGATTGGACTGGATTGAAGATGCCACTTCTCTTTGGCTAACTCCAAGCTACGAGACAAATATAATATAAATATTGGAAAAAGTATTTTCAATCTAAAATTAGGATTTATTCTAATTCTAAATTAGCTATATAAGACATATTTAAACTCTTCATAAGTGTCATATTTTATTATGATAAATTATTAGGTGGTATTAGATCACCACTTCTTTATAATATTGACCATCTTCACATGACACATAATAAATATCATTAATTTATTTTAAACTAAAAAATTAAATACGTGTTACCCAAAATTAGTTAGAGCTTTATAAGAAAGATTGTTGCAAGGCCATCTAATCTTCCTATTAATTACGATGTATCTGCTTTTTAGAGTTATATAAGACTTAAGTTGTTAAATTTAATTATAATTAGAATGGATAATGCAATCTTACTTTTATGCAGGCAATCATGCTATATCATGATTTCATAAAAGTTATGGTAAACCTAAATACAAGTTATATAATGGGTTATAGTGAAAATATTTGAATTTTTCAAAAACAATTTATATTTATTTAAATTAAACAGAAAAAAACAGTTTGACCCAGAATATTTTTCACTCCTAAGCCTAACCACAATTTGATTATGAGGAACAAGCATTCAAAGACTCGTTTATATTTTAAAAGTAAATTATTATATAATAGAATCACAAGAAATATCCATTTCATATTGCAACATATATACTTGGTAGAATTGAAGGAAAGTGAAAGAAAAATGACCAAAGTGCAGGGCACACTATCATAGCGAACAGTATACACCATTCATTGCAAATTGACATCTCAATTTACCTTGTGCGAAAAAGGTACCGTCGAAGACAAAAGTATAAGGAGTCTCTTATCATAGTTGCACCTTAAAAAGTTAAACACTGGTGCAAATAATTTTATGTAACAACTAATCGCAATTTGTTACACTAATACAAAGTTTTGGATTTAAACCTTTGCAATTTGAATTATGTAATTTCTCCAACATGTATGAAGTGTTGTATCTGTGACTGAAAAACTCTTTTGGCATGATGAAAATAATGAGAGGGGACTAATGGATAGTTAGTTGAAGTGGTATATACCTAATTTCCTTGAATTTAGGGTATTGTTGATGCGATTTTAATACATACGTGACGTTTTAAAAGTTGACGGTCGTGGGTTTATGACGTGATTACTTTTTTGCAAGATAATAATTATTAGTATTTTGCAGAACTAAGGTGATGGTGGTTCAATGAAATGAGAGATTTGAACACCACTGGGAGATGTCGTTGTTGTAGCTTTTGTGAAAGTAAAAAAAAAAAAAAAAAAAAAAAAAAAGGTTTGGTTTATGAAAGATTGAAAGTACATGCCACCTACACTCTCATAATTTGATCTTCTTTAGCTATTTTCGTTTGGCACTGTCATCATCATTTAATTTGGGTGTAAGAGAAGTGAGGGTTGATGCCATGAAGCAAGAGCATTGATAGCGATTGACATTAGGTTGGTCGATGTTTATCCCATTATTTAATCACACTTAACTTACATGTAGGTAGAGGACACCCAATACATTAAACCTTTAAAGTTTAAGCCAAAGACTATTCTACTTCCTTCTCCGGATTACCTTTTGCTGCAAATTATAAGGTAAATTATTCGAGCTTAAGGGCTGTGTTGGAAAAATTGAAACTTGTGCCTAGGCTTAAGGGTTAGTACGAAAGATTGAGACCTGCAAATCCTTTCTTGAGGAATGTGTTAAAACTAGAAAGAAAAGCATGATGTGGTGTCTGTTTACTAGGTTGCCTAAAAAATTGATTGTTCTTTTTCTGTCATTTGTTTTGTTCCTCTATATGGTTGTATATTGAGGAGGGGTGGCTTATAATGACTACCCTTTTTGGTTCCTTGTGATAAATGTACTTGTGTTTATGGGGATATATAGAAACTAACTACCTAGTAAAGGGAAAAAAGCATATTAAAGGGGCATGCATCCCAATCAACATTAATGATACTATGCAATCTTTGTCAACTACATTCGAGGTTGGTTTCAACTCCCTTTCCCATTCTAAGCTAAGCCAACATAAAAGCACCCTTAATAATCATATCAACAAAACATTTCCTACTCAAAATTATTGCTTACTCCAAGAAGCAAGCAAGGCCGGATTTTATTCTCATTCTACCAATCTCAAAACCTTCAATTCAAAGTACTTGTACCAAACTCAATATATGTTTCTCCTCTCATTACATTTTCACCACTTAAAAAACAGCCAGATTAGTTTAAAATACAACTAATTTATGTCCATGGATAAAAAAAATATTAATTGAACTGAAATAATTTCACATCCACTTATTTACGTGCTCCTGTTAAAATTAAATCATACAAAATTTCTAGAAGTAAAAAAATAAAAGAAATATTAACGGGTGTGAATATTATATACGCATGGTGAGATTTGCATCGGTCAATTCATCTTAATTGGTACCATGTTTTGAAGATAATTATGAATGGATGTGGTCCATGTAGATATGTAGCTAGCACAGGTCTATATTAACAAGACTGGTGGTGGTGGATAAACATTGCAGCAAAGCTATGGTACCAATAGATTAGAATGATGATTAATGATAAAATTAATAATAGTCTTGTTAAGTGAAAAGCATAAAAGAGGGTAGAATAGATGAAAGCTCATGGTACATGGATGGATGAGTCTTAAGCAAAGGAAATTTGACCTTAGGGTCACAATCAATGAAAACAAGTGTGAGGAAACAAATTTTATGGTGTAGGGTTCTTGAAATGGACTAGGGGTTCACCTCACTGTGACAGCCTCCATCATCCAGCACTAGTTTTTTCTACCTTGGAAAAAACATAGGGGCCCTCCAACCATGAAAAAGGTTTTTTTGCATCCCCCACTTTGAAGTGCACAACCCCCTTTTCCAACCAACCACTACTTAGTTTTCCCTTTTCCTATGAGTACCAGTAAATCACTCATCACATATTCTCCACTATTCAACTCAAAAGCTCCTCTTTTCAATGAATAATATATCAAAAAGCAAAGAAGAAGGGAAAATAAAAAAGGAGAAGGGAAGGGTTTTGCTTTCAAGGCCAATTGTCAAGCTCATACAACTCTCTCACCACCCACAAAACTTTTCCATCTTCCAATTAATCTCTTTCTTTCACCATTAATTTAGGACTGAAGAAAAGAAACCCAATGATATGTCAACTTTTTTTTGTTCACTTTTATAAATTGTACAATTTTTATAATACAGAAAGTTATATTTGAGTCTAATAAAATTATTATACATAAAAGGTTACGTTTTAAAATATTAATTCAGTTAATCATTTAATATTTCTATTTTCGCATATTTTTCCTTTTAGTTCCAATCATTAAAATTTCATATTTTAGTTTTTATACTTTTTTAAAATTTGTATAGAGAGTATTGTTACTTCTACTGTTAGTTATAATTTAAATTTGTTAACTTCATGGGTTCTCAAATCATAAAATTAAATTCCAAGATTTAAACAAATTTTAGTTGAATATTTTTTTACACTTTCTTAAGTATGCCCTATTATTTTAAATGTTTTGAATTTGATATTTTTTTTAAGATAAGTCAATGTGGTCAATTTTATCAAAATAGTTCATAAAGGCGTTACTGTAGTAATATGTGATGCTTGAATAATGAAAATACATATCAGTATTGTAACGTTTCCGATTAATTAACTCAGTGAAGAAAACTATATTAACTCAGTTCTTTTAGAAGAAGACAATGCTCAAGATAAACAAACAAAACTAGAAAAATCATGATAAAAAAGTATTACACTAAAAAACTTTTCGCAGTTTCAAACATTTTATTTTTACCGTTGTTAAGTTAGCATGAATTAAAAAAACAATAAGATGCTTATTGCATTTATCGTCATTTAAAATGTAACGTGGAAGCATTTTTTATTAGCTTTTTACCTATTTACAACCCATCGGTAATTTTTTACTAATTTAATTTCAGTTTTATAAAAGTATTTGAAGCATCTATAGTTAACAAAATCGTTTAACAACTAAAAACGTAAATTATTTCACAAAATTTTACTACTAAGTTTATTTATCTAAGGGTGTAAGTGATTTAAATAAGATAAAGCATGAAAATTCTATTAACTAAGTTAACAAAATATAAATAAAAAAACAACTATTCAATAATTTTATAGAAATCTTTATTTATTTTAAAACATTTTTCTTTCTTCTTTCTCTAGTTTTCTAAGAGATAATTTTTAAGGTATGATCTTGTCCTTGTAATAGTAACTTGTGTAGACAAATATGATTTATTAATGAGATTTGTGTTTAGAGTAAATGATTTAAACAACTAGTTAATAGTGAGGTTGTGTTAATTATGTGGGTCTCCAGTTGGTTATTGAGAGTTATGTGAGTAAATGTGATTGTTGATTGTTAGGTTATCCTAGATTTTTGAATACTAGATTAACTAAGCTCTAGATTATTGGGCATGGATAATATATTATTATTATAATTTTTATAATTAATAACAATAATAATAATTCTACTACTAACAATAATATTAATAATATCAGTAATAATAATAATCAATATTTAATAATTTATAGATAATGCTAAATTTATATATAGATTTTATTTTACATATAAAATTTGTTGGTACACTAGAAAATTTTTAGTGTGTACTGAGTAGTAGTGATAAACAAATTACTTATTAATAAAAATATCGTGATTTTATTATTATCTAGTCACATAAAAATGAATTCAAGTGATAAAAACTTATATTTGACTTGGTATGAGGTATGAGATGTATATCTAATTTTTTAACAAATATTTTATGTCACTCTAATATGAAAAACTTAGGTCAGTTAAGATTTAGTTAATTAATAACATATCAATTATTAGTATCTAGTAAACTTACTTTACACAATTATAATATAATGTGTACCTAAATATAAGTAAATAAGTTTATATGAATGATCTCAATACCTACTTGACTATATGAGTTAATAATAATAATAACATGAATTATAAGATCTTCATATTTTTTTTTATATTTATTTTCATTAGCTCACCCTTATATATTTACTGTATAGCAGTGTTAAAATCCTACATAATATAAAAAGAAACTTTATTGTAGGTATATGTATTTTGAGTATCTTTAGATTTAAATATAATATTTTTGTAAACATATATCATATGAATATGATATAATATAATATAAATTTTTGGTTAAAAAAGATATATTTTAAGTTATTTGTCGTTAGAACTTCGTAAACTTGAAATTGTTAAACTCATAATTATATAAAAAGTTAGTTTATGAAGATCAACATTTAAAAAATGATATATCAATGAATAAAAGAATTACAGATTTAATTTTCTAGAAAATATCATATTTTGTTATAGTTAGATAGTGCTAAAATAGAAATATAAGTATATTAAGTGATATAAATAATTTGTGTTAATATATATGCATATATATATAATATTAATAAACAACTATATCCTCTTATTTAATAATAAAGTTCTGTAGATTTTTTATTTTAAATTTTAAACTTGTAATTTTTTTATTGATACGTATGCTATGGATAGAGGAATGAAATATATAAATATTTTTTGGTGATGGTTGCATTTGAGCTGATGAGTTTGAAGAGAATATGAATTAGCGTTGGGTATGAGTTACGATATCTGCGTCGATGAATCCCATGAATTAAGAATAGTTTAAAAGATATGTTTGATATAAGTGTCAAAAGCTGACCCTTCCATTTCAAATTCTTGATTTGACCTTGTATCCTTTGATGCCCATTTTGTACTTTATTTTGTATTCTATATTCTAAGAACCTTTGCTGTTTCTATACCCATTCATTTTATTTAGCTTTTATTACAACTCCCCCAACTCATCATATCAATTTAATATTAACTTTTCCTTTTATTCTTCCAACCAAACATTCATACAAAAACAAAATGATTTAATACTTTTCACTACTAGGAGAATGCATGATATGCACAGTCTATTATTTTTTCAACAAATCATAAGTATATCCCGGGTTTAATTATTCAAGTACTTGTTGATGTGACAATTTTATATCTATGTCTCATAATTTACATCGATTGGATTTAGGTGTTTATCAAAATTTCAGAATTATGATTTCACCCAAACAATTTAAACTACCTTAGGGTAAAACTCACTCTTTTAAAAAAAAAAAATAAATAAATAAAACTACGTTGAAGCAAGCTCAATTAATGTATCTGAGATTTAGCAATTATTTTGAATAGTCTATTTTGGACGGAAAAAAAAATCAAAACATGGGAAACTTTTGGTTTTTTTGCTGGTGATGTAACATGTTAATTCTGTGGTAGTGAATGGTGAAATTTGGTATTGGATTCATCTTTGAGATTGAAACAATATCCAGCATATAAGTTGTTTGGTAATAAGTTATTGCGGACACTAAGGTTGATTCTGTGTTGTTTTATGCCTCCATCTCCGTCGTAGAATAGTTGTTTTCATAATAAAAGCACTGTGTTGAGGTCTAAAGAACAGTCACTTAGGAGCATGGACCACCACGCCTACCTCATTTCTAAACTGTGTATTTTTTTTTTTGTTTTTTTTTTTCAATTTCATCATATAACTTAACGAGTGTTGTTTATTAGTTGAAAATCACGTGTAGAGTTCACTTGGGAAGATTTGGGTTCATTGACACAATTGTTTTCCAAACCCAAAAGTCGAATTTTCTACAGTATGACAAAAATTTAGATCAAAAATTAATTTTTCCGTCGACTCAAAAGACGGAAGCTGATTTTATAGAAGAAGTCTTGAAATTTTGTCTCGTTGGAAAAAAATAGACTTATGACGATTATTTTTCACTCCTCATAATAATTGATATAATGATTTCTTTTATAAATATTTATATGTGATTTATTATTTAAATTATGAGTGAAATTTTACTTATTATAGTATCACTTCTTATTTGTCAGTTTATTTAATAATTCATCTAGTAAGTTATGATTAAAAATAAAAATACTCCCTTTTTCAACTTATGACAATGATTAAAAACAAAATCAAACCATAAAATAAAATTTTTCTGAGTTTTATAACACTCACTTACTTCTTGTGTTCGAATAACGTTAGTTATACATATATCACATAATATTTGTGGAACGAAATAAAAAAAAATAGTTCTATGTTAAAAATCTAAGTATAAAGGTTTAGTAAAAATGAGAAAATTAAATAACCTACACCCATTTCGTTAAAGTTTTTGGTTAGGACTAAATTTGATTCAATTCATTTTGCTTGCAAGTACATTGAATGGTCTTTTTTGCATCTAATCAAATCACCTTCACCTATTTCGTCATATTTTTTTAATAAGTATTACACTAATATCTTCTCACATATAATAATTGGATATGTTGTTTTTTCTTTTATGTTATTGAATTTGGTAAGTATTTATGGTGAGAAATAATACTTCATATCTTTCTTGATTTCAGCCACCCACGTGTGTCACTGCATTGGTTTTCCCCATGATTGCAATATGGATTCCAAATACTTAATTATAAATACTATATTTTTCCTATGATCTTGTGCTCGCTGCTTGTTTTTATCAACTCCACTTTCTAATTATTTTTACCAGAATATCCTTGATATATTTTTTTGGATGAAATATAAAAAGAAATCACCTCACTCAAGAAAAGTACTGTATTGCAAATAAATGGAGGCTAGGATGAGAAAACACATAAAATCTTTTATAAGAGGACTAATTTTTAACCTTTTTTTCAAATCATAATCAATTACTTCAACATTTGTAATTTTTCCTTTTTCTTTTTTACTTTCTTTAACTATTTATCTTCCATCTTTTTTAAACTAAATATTTTTATGTTTTTACACTCTTACAAATAAGTTAAAAAAGGTATAACTAACTATATATTTTTTCAGCAAAACTTTATTTGAAAGAGATTTTGATATATTGTTACTCCAAAGAGACACAAAAAGAAAATGGGAAGCTGAATTATTTTTTAAAAATATTTTACACTTAAAATATTTTTCTTTTCTTTAAAATGTATTATAAATCAACTCTAATCATAATAATTTCCTTTTAAAAGTAAAACTCATTATTTTAGTTGTAATATTAATTGTTGAATTCATCACTTATCATTAGGTTACTAGTTAATAATTAAGTGCAACTCTTTTCAAAAATTGTGATACTGTAACTTGACCCGACTTCCATAATAAATAAGAAAAATTTGAAGTTCAGTAATTCAACATCTTGTCTTAATTATTGTTAAGAGTGTCTTTCTTTGTAAGTGTTGTAAATAAAATATAAAATACTATAAAAAATCAAAATTAAATAACATTTATCATCACAACTATACTTTACTTTACACTATGTGTAATTTGTCTAAGTATAAATGTTATTTTGTCTATTTCATAATTAAATAATGGATTCCTTGGGTATAGGTGTATCATCTAGCCTACTTCTCTGTTATACTTTGAAATAAATTCCTTAACAGTTTTTTTAAAAAAAAAATCAAACCTCTTAACATACTCATTCATACTTAGCAACAATAAGAAAAATCCTCATCTAGTTCCAATGTTAACAATAATAGTGAGATACTCAATAAACCTCTCATCATCATATACTTTAAATGATGACTTATGTTTAGTAATATTTTAAAAAAAAAAAAAAACAAGGAATCCCTTATACATTTTTAAATTGTCCTAATGTGTTCTAAAGTAAATTGACATTGTCAAATTTGATGAAGTTAGAGAAATGAAAAATGTGATGAAAGACTGCACCTCTTTGTGAAACCCATCAAATATCCATTTAATATGGTACAATTATTGTTGATGCAGCATTACCTTCCTTAATTTGAGTGAGTCATCAATTTCTTCTTTAAATTCAACTGTCTCTTGATATTTATTATGTTATGTATCTATGTGATGACATATTGTACTTGCACTATCAAGGAGGAGAAAAATTTAAGTAAAAGTTAAGATAATTTTTTAAGAAATTAATAAAATAAAAAAATTATACAACAAAAGTTTTTTTCCATCATATTTATAATAGAATAAAATGTAAGAAAAAAAAAAGGAAACTCAACTGAGTATGCACAAATGTGTGCAAAGAGGAAGAGAAAGAGGAAGAAGGAGAAGACTGAGAGACTGTTACAATTATGGGCCTTAATTGACCGTACGTGACCCAAGATCCATACAGCAACTGTGAATTGGGCTTAAATTTTGACAAAATTTCGCATCCCATCCCTTCGGCCCAAACGGGAAAAAGGAAGAAACTATTGCGCAAACACTGTTAAAATTAAAGTTAAAAAAAAAAAGAACGTCGTAGCAAAGTCAACAGTTGATATGTGTAAATGTTTAATTTAACATTTTTCAGAATGAAAATTTTAATTTTTAATTGAATTTCTCTTTCAGCAGTAATCATGAAATGACTTTTTATTTCTCTTGTAAAAACTATTACATTCGGCAGTGGGTCCATTATTTTCACAATAAGAAACAATAATTCAACGAAATCTTTGAGATCTTATTTCACGCGACACTTTGAAAATTCTTTACTTCTAAACCAACATATATCTTAGAATATAATTTCATAAAATCAATAATTTCGGAATGCAATTTTAAATCAGTCCATCTAAAAAGTAAAACAATAAGATACATGAAAATATCATTGAGGTGCAAGAAGTAATTGAAGCCTCTAAGCATAGAAGTGTCATTAACATCTGAAGAAGGAGTAACTTGAAGTTTGTAAAATTGAAGGGAATGAATATTTGAAACATTTTCAATAAAAATGGCTTACAGGAGTTATTCATAAATAAAAAATAGTTTAATGTTATTTTATAAATAAAAGTATTATTTGATGTTAATCTCACACAACGCAAATTGAAAAAAAAAAACTATAAATTCAAAAAAAAATTCTCTCCCATCAATAAGTACTCTTCAATTTGTAATTTCAATCTTTAACTTTATGAGCAATTTTCTGTCCTAATTAATTAAGTGTAAAATTTGCGGGTGGAAATGGAATCACATTTGCTTAAACCCTAGACACAACCTTGGTCCTTGACCTTAAAAGCAGTTAAACCTATTAACTCCTTTTTTGTCCTACATAGTTAATTAACTATTATTACTTTAGACTTTACGACTAAAATTTTATTCTTCTTTTACTACTTTCTGGGAACTACCAGAAGAAAAATTTAACAAAGATAATTCTTTAACTCCCAACCTTTCTTCAATTGCATGAATCCCATCCTTTTGGAAATCGAAAACCAGTTAAATGTTGAATTCAAATTGAATGAAAGGAATCACCTATTGTATAAATTTGTAAAGAAAAAACATTTATTGTGCTAACAATGCAGAAGCGAATAATAGCATACATTATTCAATATTAAGTTGTTTCCAATAGATTGGACAACAAAACATGAAGATTATGAAGCTAAAGCACAATGCAGTACGCAAAGGAAACTTATAACGTTTTCACATGTAAACGTTATTATTATCTTAATGGCTTAGGATTTTTAAACCCAATGATTTATTCAACCATGCCTTCCATCCACCACTGCTCTTTTGAGATACAAGCTCAGATTGTGGAGCTGTTTTTGATGAGTAAACTTGCTTTTTGCACAGCACAAAATTCCTCACCCCAAAAGATCCTATCGGTTCCAATGGACTCAGAGCTATGTAATAAACAAGTTACACCAAACAAGAACAACCCTTTTAGCTTATAAATCAATATAATAATCAGAGTGAACCAAAACTTTCTAATTCTACTGTTCTATCAATACAGTCTAGGAGTGAAACGTGTTATGTGATGTCATTTGGTTACTAATTAAAAAATAACTGTCCATAGTTTAATATTTGGTATAATAATGATAGATTTATATATGAATTTAAAAGTAATTTTTACAAAAAAACAATGGTTTTCAATAAAGAAAATGACAATTGATTGAAACATAACATAACAACAACTTGAGGGGCATGAAAACATCATAAGAGGGAATAGATTATCAAACCCAAGCAAATGACATTCACATACTTCATTAGAAATGGTCTTTCCAATCTAACTCCCATATTGCAGAGAGACCAAACTAACAAAAAGACAAATACTCCTAGACATTCATGCACCAAACGAAAAAGGGAACAACAATTTTCAAAACGACAAAACTCAATAGGTGGTTTCAATATTATTTTTCAATTAGAATGAGAGTTACATCTCTTATTATACATATCAGAAACGAAAATAACGCCAAAAAACTTATAAAACTTATAGAACTGCATTTTTTAAAAATAAAATTTAGATACAATTCTTTAAATTTCTTTCATGTTATTTTTCTTTCAATTGTTTTATCCTTATCATAGTAACTAAAAAGAATTAAAATCATATATGTGACTGAAAATATATAATCCATATAAGAATTAAAAAGTGAATGTGCAAAAACTAAAAAGAAAGTTTGTGTTAATATAACATCCAAACAAGCAATTAAAAGTCATTGAAAAAACAACACCAAGAACAGCTTTTAAGTTTGTGGAATTGCAAAAAGGATTAGAGAAGAGAAGGAAGTATACCATCAAAGCCAGCATTTGCAGAGTAAAGAAAGAAATTGGTGGCATCAAATCCCAGAACAGGAAGCCTCCCTTCACGAGCATAGGATTTGAGAGCAGTTTCAATCACCTCAGAAACAACCTCTTTCTCATTCACCACAAACCTTATGGGCCCCGCACTCCCCATTATGTTAATCGTCACCAGAAACCTCGTACTCTTCCTCCCTTTCTCATCCTCGTACCTCCCCTTCTTGTTCTTCTGCAACACCATCTTCTCAAAACCACTCTTCATCCTCCCACACGCCTTTCCTTCAACTTTGGCACCCACCCAGATGAAAAATGGCCCCAAAGATCGCTGCTTTTCAGGGGTCGAGGCCCAGGCAGCGATAGTACCAAACAGTTTTGGAGGACCCAAAGGAAGAAGAAGAGGAAGAGGCGTGAAGAGTGGTGCCACGCGATGGAGCGGTGGAGAAGAGCATGAAAGAAAGAGATAAACTCAAACCCAACATTCAAGGCAAAGTAGTAAAGAGGTTTGAAGAAGGAACCGTTAAGCAGGAGTCAGAAGAAAAACACAAGAACATTAAGGTGTGAGCATGATTCTGCCTCAACTCAATGCTTAAGCAGTTTATATCTGGGTCTGTGTCTGTGTATATATATTAATAATTCATCTCTTTTAGCCGGTCTAGTTATTTTCAGAAAAACTCTTATTCTGTCTTGTTTTAGATCGTTCATTCATATTTAAAATATATACATAGAAACGTCCACTTTTGACTTTATTCGGTTTTTTCAATCCTTGGACCATCTTTCATGCTGTTAGTCAATGCATTCAATATATTAAATATATTGTATTAAATGTTTTATTTATTTTTCTTTGGTAAATGTATTATTTATTTCTCTCTAGCAGTTTATTAGCGTTGTACTGCTCCCAACATTTCTTAAACAGTTCGTTTGAGATTGTTTTGAATATATGACGAAAATAATGAATTATTTCAATTTCAATTAATACTTAAAATTTTCTATTTTATTTTTATTCAATTTTACAATATATATATATATAAATTAAAGAAATACTTTATTTACTGATTTAGTTACTGAAGTTTTTGATATTTTTGTCTAGTTTAAATAGAAAATGAACTTTGTTTAGCAAGTACAGAGTATTTATACTTGTTATAAAAAATATTCTAGTGTTGAATTTAAATAAAAAATATTCTAATGTTGAATTTAAACGTAATTAGTTTTTATTAATGATTCTGTACTAAATCTTAACAAATTAATAAGTTATAAAAAATGACATACGATGATTTTTAAGAATTAAATTAGGCCTTTTGATAGATATAATTTTTTAATCGTAAGTAAATTATCTTTCGCATCTCTATAATTTCATTTTGGACCTAAAATACACTCCATAATCCATACAAATAATTTAATATATGAAATACTGTTAACTTAATAAATTTTTTATATAAAAATACTAAAGATGATATATCATTTGTTTGAAAATAAACAATTTCAAAGTAATCAAACTCATATAATCATATCAAACTAATTTGATGAACAATTATAGAATACACTGAGTTCAACCAAAATCACTTTATGTATAAAACTTAACCAAAGTCAATTGAATCTCTAGAAATATTTAGAACTAAATTGAATAAAAGATAATGACTAATAAATATATGATTCTATATGAGATAACTTAAAATTAAATATTTTTATATTACATTCAATAATTATGTTACATTTGTAATATAATATTAAAAAAGTTTTAGTTCTTGACTAACTCTCTATCAATATCCTTAACTAAATCAAAACTAACAAACTTAATTCTATGAAAGGTCGCAAAACACTAACCACAAAATATAAGAATGAAAATAAAATTTTGAAACTAATTACTTGAAAATCCATCCAATTAATTCAATTACACTTCATTTATGAATTTTGAGCTTTTAACTATTTAAGATATACAAACTTATATCACAACATAATAATATAAAATTCAACTAAATTGAATATCATTATATATGATTATAATTGATTGAATAATAAATATTCATTAATAAATTATATATTTTATTTATTTTAAATATTTTTTCTACACGTAAATATTCCTTTGAACTTCACCAACAACTCGATAATCAACAATCCTTGTAGATATAAACTCAATTTCTTAAAATACCACCTTTTTCTATATGGAAAGAGCCGATAGAATAAGACAAATTTTAACCTTTTGAGATTTATAAATTCGATTTTGAAAGTAGATTATTCTGATTTTCAACGATAATGAGAATTTTTAATTGGCTATGGGCAAGTATTATACTATGTAATTGTCTTTTATAAGAAAGGTGAGAGAATTTTGGTTTGTGTTATTGCATGATCCACCACCTCTTAAACTTAAGCTCAAAAGATGTGAATATTCATACTGGTGGAGGTCTATGTGAGAGGGAATTGCAGCATGAAGCAGCAGTGAATGAAGTGATTTAGTTTATTTGTGAGCCTCTAAATTGTCCATTATTAAATTTGGAATAAAGGAGTGAAGCTGGAATATCCCTTTGGTGGGAGATTCTTTTTGAGGGGTTGCATGGCCTTCTTGGATGGAGCAGGTAAGGTCTTCGATCAATCTTTCTTTATTCTTTCTTTTATTTTCATTCATAAACTCATTCGTCAAGCACATATATTCCCCATTTTATGTTCTTTCTTTTCAACTTCACAAAAATACACCCTGTTCTTAATTTCTTACGTCTTTCTCTCAAATTCAATGTTTATCTTAGTCTTTCCAACTTTTTCGAATGGTTGGTTTCTAAAATTTCCTATTTTACGTTTTGATTCTTGTCATTTTATTTTACTTTTTTTTTATCTTGTGGCAAGCAGATTATTTATTTTTTAGTCCTTGGTAAATATTATTTAAAGAGACTAATTCAGAATGGAAAAAATATTCTAAGAACTAAAGTAAAAATTAAATATTTTGAAGAGACTAAACAAAATAATAAACGCCAAAATAAGAAATACAAGAATCAAAAGTAAATATTATAAGAACTATTTCATTCCTTCAATCGTTCAATCACATTCAATCTTGTGAAACCCAAACTATAAATCGACACCAAAACGCACCTCAACAAAGACTTCAAGTGCTGCTGCTAGGATTTGATATTTGGTTTAATGATTTTACTGTTATGTGATCACACCAACATAACATTTTCTACTTAAATTTATTGGTATGCCATTTGGGTTGTTTACTACTTGGCAAATTGATAAGATATGTTTAATTTATGTAAGGGCATTTCATTCTTATTGGAATGATCATACTCAGAGGCATAAAGTTCATACTTTCGTTTTATAAGACTACGGATCATAATAATAAATTCAAATAACATCTTGAATCATAAAAAAAAATGTCTTTATATTAAAGTCGTTTTTATTTCATAAAAATACTTTATAATAATAAATATTTTTATATTAAAATGTATAAATAACATATGATTAAATAAACTTACAAGACTTTTATATCAAGAGAAAAGTAAATATAAGTTCTTTAACATGAACATAATAAAACTTATAAAAGATAAATTAAAATAGTATATTATGTTATGACTAGTAAAATAATAATAATTATTATTATTAACACACTTAACTAAAATTAACGATAAAAAATAAAGTAAGAATTATATGATAAGTAATTTTAATTATTTATTCATACATCATAAAACATAACTTTAGTGAGATCATATATAGGAATAAATAATAGTGCATATTAAATACACGTTAAATGCTTGCGTGCACTATACCACTATCATGTTGCCTTTTATTTACATGAGGACCGATATTAATTATAATGTATTCTTAAAACAAAGATCTTTACACTATTTTTAATTACGAAATTATTTTATATATAAATTAAACTTTAGATTTGTAAATAAGCATTCAAAAGTTCATTATGATACTGTAGCTATCAATAATTCCCATTAAATTTAAATAAAAAATGAAGCATTAAAAATATATAAATCAAATATACATTACAGGTTAAAATATAAGTAGTTTGAGATTTAACTCTATCTATGTTCAACCTAGTATTGTCATTTTTATTTTTAAATTAAATTGTAATATTTTAAAATGAAATTAATGCTAACCAGTAATTAAATCCGTCTTGTATAAAAATATAAATTGTATATTATAATTTAAAATATATTTACAAATTTAACAATATTTACTTATTATAAAATTTATTCGAAGTTATATGAACATTTATTTAGTGTAGTATAAAAGTTAAAATATTATTTTAACAAAGTTTTTTTAATTATTTTTTCATTTACAATTTTAGATTTTATTTAAAATATCTATTGTGTCCCATTTTACTATAGTTATATTCTGAGTTAAAAATAATATTTTATGTACGAGTTAATACCCCTATTGTCAGCTGCGAAAAGCCTATCATTTATACTTCATTGGTGAATAATTAGACAGATGGATGATTATAGGTCATCAATAATAGGGACTAAAATATTTTTTGACCATAATTATTGCTCTTTTTTAATCACTCGGCAGTAATCATTATGCAGTTATTATATAAAATAAGTAGTGTTTTACCGGTGTAATATAATATATGGAATAAATATTTATTTTGTAACATCTAATTAAGTTGTACTTAAAATCATAATAAACAAATATTGTTTAAGTATATAACTTGTATTTTTAAATTTAGAATGAACAACTTACTTTGTGGTATAAGATTTATTTTAGCTATTAATGATTTTGTCTCTATATTTATTGGAATTCAATTCAGAATAGACATCAAAGATTATAAACGTAAAAATACAAAGATAAAAGATGGCGGATTAATATGGTTGAGTGATAAATTATTTAGGCAGTTTGTTAGTAAAATGTACTTTTAAAAGAGGAAAATCTAAATATAAAAATATACAATGAAGATAATGTACTTTAAAATGTTATAATCTCATTTATAATATAAGAGTAGAATATTATAAAATTAGATCACATTAAATTAAATTACACGAATTTATGATTGAATTAGTGTGTCATAGACCGAAAATGTTAAGAAAACTTCTTAAATGATGTAATTTATACATTCCCCTCAAATCAAATTCTACAACGAGACTCGCTTTTAAAAACATTAGGTGGATGCATACATTTAGATAAGCTAATTTTGTGTTAATTATTTTACATAGACCATGTTTTAGTAATACCCAAATAAACTATATATACAAAAAGATTGAATCAGGGTGTAATTGTTTTAAACCGACAATGTAAAAACTTCTTAAATGACATACTTTATACATTTCCTAAAATCAAGTTCTCCAATAACAATAATATAGTTAATAACATGTTGATAGCATTGGGTTGATGCTTGCATTTAGACAAGGATGTCAGAATGAATTTAAATTCCTGTCTCAACCCGGTTCATCACAGGTTTAAATTAGATTAGGTTGAAAACAATATATTTTTTTAAATGTGAATAAATTAAACCTTACTTACTTCGTCTGCAAGTTAAATGAATTTAAATTTAGAGGTGGATTAAATTATAACCTATCAACAATAATCCTTAATAATTTTTTCACTATAATTATTTATTACATTTAGTTGTGTAGGTTGATATTTTAGTTACTTGAATGTTGTTTAATAATATTTTAGTTACTTGAATGTTGTTTAATAATATTTGAATGATTTAGATACTTAATTTATTTACTTATCCAATTATATAAATTAACACTTTAACTTTTACTTAATTTATCTATAATATCACTTTTCAATTGTCATTAATGTTTAGTTAAAATAGATGAATGCCCTAATTGTATTGTTATAAATATATAAGTAAAGTCAATTTATTTTGATTATACAATAATAAATATATAAAACAAATTTGGAGAGCAAAATATGCTTAAATATGATATCTCACTTAACTCATTAACGCATAGTGAGTTGAACTAACCCAAGGTGAGTTGAACTGCATTACAAAATTTTTAGCTCATTAAAAAGTAAGACAAGTTGAATTAAATCAAATATTTAAAGAAAATTTGTAACAATATCATTTACTCATATACTAGTTATGATCATGACAAAAAGTGACAGAAAAAACATAAAATAGGACAAACTATAAAACAAATTATAATTAATTTGCATATATATACAAATCATTTAATATTTTAATTTACATAATTTAAATTATCAGTGAAAATGTCTTTCAATAATAAGTTTCTATATTTAATACAATCGACTCAACAAATTATCCCAAATATCTTACTCATCTCATCCAAGTCAAAATAACATACATATATTCTATTCATCCACATATAAATATTAAAATATTCTATTCATCCACATATAAATATTAAAATGTAAGCTAAAGAATCTCAAATATTGCATTATCAAACACTTATACACGTATACTACTCTTAGCACATAGATCAATTGAATAAAGAAATGTATAAAACTTCTCTTATGTACACATTATATGCCATGTTCATTAACGATTACAGGCATAAATTAGAATTGCAATTTAAAATTTTAACATAATCCCAACACAACAAAACTTAAATAATATTTTTTAGAAAATGCAATGGACAGAAGACAGTATATAAGTGTGAATAAAAACAATAGCTCGCTGCATGTTGGAACTGCATACCAAGAAAAAAATTACTAGTAACAAGATTCAACCTAACTAATAAACAATTAAATTCCTAAAGCATATTGAACAAGGTTTAATTCTTAACCATGGGTGTGAAAAAAGCTTTATCAAAAGAAATAATATCCATTTGGGTGATCTACCTCCATCAAAAGATATTACTCTCTATTTTTATTAACTAAGAAATAGCCTTAGCTCACGCCTAAAATATAATTACAAGTGTTGGTGGTCCGTTAAGGAAAGTGATACACTTTCCAACACTCAAAAAGTGTTGGCGGGTATATAACAAAGAAAGTTTAAATAACTTACAGAAAATAACACTCAAGTTCCTGCGTATTCTATTACTAGAAATGAAAATATGAATCATTACTCAACAATTAACAAATTATTTTCTGTTAACCCTTCACCAATAATGGGGAATTCTGGGGACAGCTGCCATTCACCATCTACTAAGAATTTGATTTCATACCTACACAAAAATTATTGTTTTTGAGTTTGAAGAATACTCCAGGTTATAAGGTGAGTTCCGAAGCTTCACAAGTTTAGAAAAATGGTACCTTCCTGGCCTGAGCAACAATGTTGTTGAAAACCTTGTGTAAGAGCCATTATATTCCGGTGAAAGGTGCTCTCCTTGGCTCCAGCCATCAAAGTTTCCCATAACTTGCACGCTCTGATGGAAAATGAAAGTCCAAACGGGCAAGGCATTAGCAAATATATTAAATTTTTGAAGCCATACTATACCATAATGTTGTAAGGCTTCACAAAGCAACTATTTTGTATCCTGTACATTTAAACCCAATACCTGGTGCTGAAAATCAAATTTGTAAAAATAATGTACTTATTTGACTCTTGTACGTGGGATACATTTTCTAGAGAAATCAAATCTCACTTTTGAGATAGCTTGATAATATAATATGTATTGTAGGCAAAGAAATTTCTCCTTGTTTATTGACAAAGCTGAACCTTTTTGTGAGGTAAGGGAGGGAGAGGGAACAGATTCTTATTTACCATTTGAAAGTTTAATCTTGAATTTGTTTACCTCAGCCATGCCAATCCAAAACACAGAAACCTCCTTTGATTGTGCCGCATCAACGTCCTTTATTTGTTCCTTCAGTTGTTCATGTACAGCTATGTAGGCAAAAACAACGCATTTGCATCGATAAGGACACAAAAGAAGCCAAGTTGGCAACACTTTGCTGTAAGGTTTTATTAGTATATTCTACACAAACGTCAGCATAGTTATCCAGAACTATGAAATACACTTGTGAATCCTATAAGGGGTAATCAGAGAAAATGCCATTATACCTTCTAATCTAGCAACAAGGTGAGAATGAATGTACTTTCCATTGATCTTCCTTGATCCTTCTGGAATACCACATCGAGCTATTTCTTCGGCTAGTCTAGCTAAAGCCTAACCCCAAAGTAAACCATACATTATGTCTCAACATGATTCTTAACAGCTTTTAACGTTTGAACAATTCTACAATGCAACAAAGGAATTCAGTGAGGAAGGTAAGTATCAGGCATACTACAATTACCAATACATGCCCGCAGAGCTCAATAACTGATTGAGTAGAGAATTAAACTGGAATTAGTCCGTTGGATGACATTCTTTTACTAGTGATCATCTTATTAATATAATCTAGCTTTAATCATTAAAAGCTCCATCAAATTAATGTAATTGTTGAAATAGTTTTATAATTTACAATCGGCATTTTTTTATCTTTATATTTTTAGACACAACTTTGATATTATTCATTAAGGTATCAGTATAACATTATAGAAGCTTTAACAAAATTTTAAATTAATATTATCCTATGATAACATGATTTAGGTTTTCAACATCAATGACTTGGAGTTCTTTTGACGATGAAAAGAGTATAACACCACAGCAAGCACACGAAGGAAGAGTATTCCTGAGGTGCAACTTCTGCATAACATGAGAATAGAAGAGATAAACTTCCACGGAAAGTCCAATAAAATTTCATGAGTTAATTCTTAAATCAATAGTAATTAAGATACAACACAGCGTCATGAAAGGCATACGGTATACTCATTCAATTAAAAAGTATGAAAACTCTAGGTCAGCAAATATCAAACCAAGAAAAATTGACAATATATAACAGCATAAAAAGTGAGAAGGAAGGTATAAATTGAACCTGAATTTCTAGCTCCATGACACCAAGTTCACTTTTGAATTTTACCAATGCATCCTCCTTTGCGTTCAACTGCAGAGAAAAAGGAAGCCCGTACAGGATGTTAATGCAAGGTCCTTTTTGCCATTCATAAATCTTCATTCTAACTTCTGACCATGGCGTCTATAACCTATGAGTTCAATAATAAACCTATACTATGCCCAACTGATGCTGATGAGTACAAAAATACAGAAGAATGTCAGATAAGTCTATTCCAAACACACTCCATCAGCTTTTGTACTTCTGTTTTATGGCAATCAATAGATCATGCAACAATGATAGATTTTAGTAATAAAATTCAAAAACGATTTTGAGCATTAACCACTTAATGTAAACGGACTATTATAATTATGAAAAATGTCAAAGCCAAAAGAATTTATAAAATTCACCATTCTCTCCAATTAGGCATATTTTCCAAATGTCATGGCATCCAGTCGAACCACATTGTCCTTTCTATCCATTTCTTTTACCAGAAACAAAACAAAAATATTATCTTGTTCTATTGACTTCATACATAAGAAGATGCTAAATCCAGATTGAGTTGACTAAATCCATTCCATGGGCCTATTATGACATCAATGCATCTTCTTCCCAATGAATCCATCTATAGGTCGGCACAAATAAGATTTCCCAACTTTTTTTTATACAAGAATGTGATCCAACTTTGATCATTGAGGAAATTAGCATAAATTGCCAAAACAGGAAACATCACTATCATCAAGAAAATTGCACTTTGGTCTCAAATGTAGGGCATTGCAAAATATATCAAATATAATGCAGAACCTGTCTTTTTAGGAACCGATTTTGCTGGTTGGCCTCACTAAGCTTCTTAGTGAGATTTTCTCTCTGTGTGTCAGCAAGCAGTGTCATTATCTGATCAGCAAGATTTGAAACAGAAGATCTAAGTATTAATTTCAAGTTGCAAACACACGCACAAAAAGAAGGTATCTTCAACAAGTGTAATCACCCAGGACAAAAACATACTAACCATTTCTTAGAATGCGAGATAATTTAAGCCCAATAAAGTAAAACACAAACTGAACATCTAACTTCACCATATCAAATTATCTCCCAAAATAATCACTCAAAGTGAAAAAATACAATTACTCTCGGCCATTGCAGTCTCTTCAAAATGACTGAACAAAATAAAGGGTGTTTTTTTTTTAGTTTTTTGAACTTGGTTAAACCATTCCTTCGGTTTAATTTCTCTTGTTTTAGAAACTAGTACCACAACAAAAAACAAATGTGAGGCCTATTTAAATAATATTTCACCGAAAAAGTTCCACTTCAAAACTTGAAATAGTTTCTCTTTCGTTGATCCTTACATTTGATTTTTCCCAAGTCTATTTGTTGTTCTGCCTTCCCATGAAAGAAGTATATTAACGGACAATCAAATTTCTTTTAAAGAATAAAGTAATACACGGTGATGTTTCAGGATAAATAAAGACTGGCTAACCTCTTAGCATCCAAAAAAACACAAAGCCAAGTAAAGGAAAAATGCACAAAGAAAATAACAGCACGGCGATTGAAGGACTTGATCCTAATTTCCAAGTCTGCTTATTTTTCGCTCTGTCTTACTAAGCATGATAGAAGTTAATCAACTCCCTATTTTAAGATTACTGAAGATAGGCAAGCCTAGGTCTCTAACAGAATACGAATAGAGTACTAGACTATCATCTAAACAACTTCCCAGTCAATTTTCACACAGAAGAAAACCGAGACAAAAGTAAAGAGAGAAGAAGAGAAGTGGTTTTAACAGTGTGATGGATTTTTTATAGTTCACAAGGTACATCAATACTTCAAAGCCCATGCTAAAAATAACCTCAAAACAATGGCTTCATCTGCTCTCAAAAACGAGAAAAATAACATGGTCAGACAATTAAGATGTATTTCTTCATTCAGGTGTTTTCAAAGTTAAAAAACATGTCTGTAATCAAATGGTAGTTGTGCGATTTAAAGAAGACATATGTAAGTTGGATAAAAAAGAATACCTGTTCACGGGTAAGTGGTTGTGCCAAAGTCTCCTCTTCTGAATCTCTAGATGGATTCTCTCCTTCGAGCGAATTATCTCCATATGATGCAGATTCCTCTAAACTAATCGGCATAGAATTTGGTCTACAGATAAAATGCCTTTTAGGATATACTGCAGTAAAAGCTTGACAGGAAGAGGCCGGTCTGTGAAAGTCCCGTATAGAACTTAGGGCAGTCACATTACAAGAAAGTTTCTTAGAGCTTTCCCAACCCATTGTTCTTGAAATATTTGAAAAGAATATTCCCTGTGTTTCAAGATGAGGCCTACTCAAATTATGAAAGAAAATATGGTGATTAGTATCTCAACTTCAAACATGGCAATAATGTATAACAACATATACAATTCACCAAAAGCAAAGATTACTACTTTATAATACACCCCCTCCCCAGGAAAAAACCTTCCATTTTCTGGGGTTAAGGAGAGGACCAAAGGAAAGGGAGCATGCAGAGGTGGCATTAAGAACAATGCCAATCCTTCACACATCCTCAAGGTTAATTCATTATCATACTTTGTGTAGGCTTACCTTGCAATACTTATTTCCATTATGAAGTGATTGTTACTTCCCCTGTCAAAAAGAGGAAAAAAAAAAAAAGCAGAGCATCAGGACCTGTTCAAGTAGAAATGTTGAATCAACAGAGTAACTCTGCAAAACCAAAATGTCAGGATAAATTACCTAAAGGGGAAATATGAAAAGATTTCTGATCAAGGTGTTTCAAATTAAGTTAAATGGTCCAGTTTCCACACTTATAAACGAAAAGTTAGGAAAGATTCATGTGTTACAGGTTAAGGCTTTAAAAGTGTTGGATAGGGATGGCAGGTAATACATCCCAGAATAATGTGATACCACTTTGCATAATTATTTCCCCTTCTGTTTCCTTTGGTGATGGACAAATAGAGACCAAGATTGTTCTGCTCATGGGTATCAAATCATGTGAATTAAAATAATTTTTTTATTTCTAAAAGGATATTTTTGTTGAAAATCACCAAGGTGATCCAGCCCAATTAAAATGTATATGAACTAATTAACTTCGGAAACTGAATCCAATGATAGCAAATAATTTATCCTGGGTATCAAGTAGCTCAGGTTCACATCTATCAGGTATCAACGATGTCCCAGTCCATCAACATAACAAACTCCCTTTTCCTTCATAGTATAGCTCATTGTTCATAAAGAGTTCACACTTAAATTGTCATGACTTACTCTAGAAACAGATCAGTCATGACGATAAGATTTCTAGAGTGGCTGGAAACATCTTAAAATCCAGAGATTCTTCATCAATAAAATACAATAACGAAATCTAACTTAAAAAAAGGGGACCCATGAAGGTGATATACTGGTTCTTTACTTCTTTATTTCACTCATTGCTAACTGCTAATTACCAAGGATACAAACCTCTGTTAAAACATATCATCCTTAATAAACAGTGAACTCTAAAAGGGAGTGTCCAGCACAAAAGGTTATCTCCAACAGGAAACCAGATTCACAAACTTCCCCCATGGAAGGAGCCACTAGTCCCCTAACATACAGACAATCTCACAAACAGCAATTAAAACTCCTTTTTGGCAAAATAATCCCCAAAGCAATTTACAGTATTAGAAAGCACAAAAGTATGTGAGGCCCAAACTACAGGATGCTGCACCCTTTTCGCCGTGCGCTTCCAGCCAATACTTTCTCAGACCATAGAACTCCAATCCAAAGTCCTATTCCACAAAATTTTACCATGGAATTCTACTGAAAACAAAAGTTCTTTTGTTCTTGAGTGAATGGTGTATTTAGAAGAACAACACAAACAAGAGAGAAATTCTCGTCTTTCCAGAATCATATTGCATACTGCAATGAGATGCGAACAAAACGGAATCCAATAACATACTTGAGTATCAATAATGCTTTGGGTAACAACTACTGGATGTCCCTGTTAATACTAAACTACACACTATCGTCCAGAAAAAAAAAAAAAAAAAAAAAAAAAAAAAAAAAAAAAAAAAAAGGTTATTAGGAAACAAAAATCCAGCAGTTAGTTAATGAGTAAAATTGCAAAGTAAAGCAAGCACTTACACAGAGAGAGTGTGAAGAATAGGAGTAGATGGTTGAAACCCTTGTGTTGTGCAGTGAAGTTGGTTCAGATCACACCGCTATGGTTCATGTTTACTCTTCTTTCGAGGCCGATAGTGTTAGTGATTTTTATGGCCAGGGGGTTCGAAGTGACACCGTTATGATAGAAGATGAAATTTATGAAATGAACGGGCACAATAATCAGCACGTTGGGTTTTGCATCAATGAACGGTCCAGGATTCAACATGTGGTTTGGCGGCTTCTTCTTGTTTCTTTAAAATCATCCTACTTTTAGTTTGATTTTATCATCTTCTATGTCTGCACCTGATTTTACTTATTCACCTTCTACAACTAATACTATAGACATGCCTGATATTTTAATATATTGGTAATTTTAAATACATAAATTGACTATTAATGTTATCATTAAACGATTAAGATTATCTTATAAAACATAAGGTTCCCTATTTGCAATTCTTTTTCTATAAGTTGAAAAACATAAACATGGGTTCATAATGGAAAATGAACGTATTTCCATCAAGTCTTCTCGGTAATGATTTTATGATCTCCTTTGAGTCTCAATTCTGTGTAGATAATAAAGTTATGATTTTATTCGGTCTCAATTACTTTATATTATGAACCATACAGTAATTTCTAGTTATCATGTAAACACTTGACCACAAATAAAATGCCCAAACAATCAATGTGGAAAAAATTCATGTATTACCACGATCAGCACATTACGCGCAAAATCTATCTGTTCCGTTTCTTGCACATTATTACATGAGCTAGGAGGAGATAGTTCTAAATTACAGCTAGGGAAACAACTTCTCCCGTTCTTCTTCACTAACTACCACTAATTGCAACACCAATATTGAACAATTTTGAAGTTGTGCGAAAGAGTAAAAGGATAGCATAATATGAAACATAAGGTGTTGCTGGTTTATGAGGCTGCAAGTTCTAAACTTTACAATATGCCAAGTCTGAAGAACACCAAGACTTGGACTGTGATCTAGAGATGCCTTGAACCAGGAATGTCAATCCAATTTAACTGGAGTTCCACCTCTCCACACTCTACATTTTTCAGTCTAAGAACCATGTTTTGCACAACTTTCCCATCCTTCCACACAATGTGACTCTCTTCAGCTAAGCAGTTTTGTCTGTTGGGTAACACTTTTGTAACTATAGTATTGTTGGGGAGACCTGCCAAGCGCATCTTCACTGCCTCAATGAATGGACCTATGCCAAAGTCTGCATCCCCCATCTTGTCATCCAAGCTGAATGTGTCCTTGTCATACACATACTGCATCAAAAAACAGTAACATTATTGTTAGAGTTTGCTCATAAATTGAATTAATTCTTATTTCCATGATCTTCCATATGCACACTAAGTAAAAGCTAAACATTGTTTCAGTAAAGCAAGCATGTCATTGTTCATAGACCCCAAAGTTTAACATCTTTTGATGTTATGATAATATTCATATGGCTTTATTGTTCAGAGTACTGTGTGGATTTAACATGGTTGCTTCAGATGGTCTATGCACCTTTCACTTGGTACCCAAGTTTTGCTCTCTGGTATTGAAATTTGAAAGACATACATTATAAAAAGAGTTACTTACTAGATGGATTTGAGCATGAGGGTCTGAAATAGACAGGGTCAAATCATCATTCCATTCAGGATTTAAATTCTTCTTGACCACCCGAGTCTTCAGCTTCTGCATATCAGACATAAAATGCAGCAATTAGATGGATGTATTGACAACAAAAAGGGCACAAGGTTTCATTCTGCTCCTCTACTATTTGATGCCATCTAACACAATAACCCAAAACGTGTAAAAACACATAATTATTTACACGGAACATTAGTGTAGACACTTAATTACCCCTTGCACATGAACTTTTCTGCATATCCATAAGTAAGTTAAATGACTTGTAGTGCCGAGGGCAGAATCTAGTTCTAGTGAAAAAGAAAAGAAGGGGACAGAAAAGGCTACTCTGGGATGCAAACAGAAACTCTATCCTCATTTTTTATTAGAAAGCACCCCAAAAAAAAAACAAGAGAAGAGGGCCAAAACTTGATTTGGCTGACCAAAAACAGCTTAGACAAAATTTATTATAATTTATTCGCCGGCCATATCCATGAGTGGAAGCTTTTAACTCAAAGTAGCCTTTTTTTGTAGAAAAATAATTTAATACTTCAAAGATTTCATATCTTGGTTGGTACAACTCTTTATTTATTTTAACCTATCAATACTCTACTTGTTGGTTTGGCTTATCTTCCTCCCTCATTGTACATGCAAGTTGCAAACTTTCTAGATTAAAGGGTGTAAGAGTGGGAGACATGAACTTCCAATTTCAATTAGCCACCGTCTCTAAAATAATCGGCACCGCAGACTTACAGACAAATTATATATTCTTTTAATTGTTTTAAATTCATCTTCTTCCCCAACAAAGTTCTAGAACCGTCTATGATGAACAGTGAGATGACACAAAAAATGAAACAGCTACTCCACTTTTAGTGAAGAAAGATGAGCATGCATCAGAGTCAGGGCTATTAACAAAAGAGGGGGTTGGGAATCAGACAAATAAGATGAAAGAAGAGACACAGGAAAAAGGGGATTAAGAATAGAGAAAGGATCAAGACAAAAATTAACAGAGAAAAGGTCAACAGGGTTCAGAAACATGTCACAGAACCAAAAGATGAACGAAAGAATGAGAAAATTGATGATCACAAAAGTGGAGAAAACTCACCTGCTTGCCCATTTTGATGACAACATAAGGATCACTGCTCACGACATCCCTGATAGCAAGATTGACACCTCTTTCAACATGAATTCTCAGCAGACCCAGCAAGTTCTCCATGGCGAAATATGTGAGGAAATGAAGAAAAATGGAATTTTTCAAAGAGAGAGCAAATGGTTATACCCAAAAGTGGTCAGCAAAGTGAAGCTACTTATAACATATGAACTGTGAACTTCTCTCACTATTTATTATTATTTTATTTTTTCATAACTAGTTCCCTGTCTTTACTGCAACAAGGGCTTTTGTTTGTGTTCTTCTCGGTTGTTTTCGTAGGACCTTTGCAAACAGTATTTCTTTTTCCGTGGTCGCAAAACAGTTTCACTTCCAACGTTTTAATTTATTTGATGATAATTAAATAATCTCTTTGATACTCTTCAGTGCCACCTCGTCTAAATTAACGTAACGAAGAGCAAGTCTTCAGTAAATTATAAAAAGATCCATTGTCATTTAATTATAATTTATTGTTGCCATAAATTTTCGTAAAGTCAAATAGTTTCACTTTCAACATTTTAATAATGACTAAATATTTTTTTCGATACTCTTTTAGATCAATATTATTTGGTGCAACCTCATCCCAGTTCACATCAACGCCGAGCAAGTCTTCCGTAAATTCTAAAAAAAAAAAAAAAGATTGTCAATTAATTATAATTCATAAAAAGACTACATCGTCATCGAATTATAAAATATTAAACATAAATAAGGTTAAAAATTTAAGTACGATGTTGAGTTGTAAAAAGGAAGAAAGTTAAGGAAAACATTGGTAAAAAATTTATATACTCTTCTTCATTCTAACACCCTATAATTTTATTATTTTGAAATTATTGTCTTAATCTTAGATGGGTTAGGAGTGACAACGTGAGTTGGTGTTTTCAAACCACCTAACCAGCCAAACTAGTAGCCATAGATTCTATCAACTCATTTTTTTATTAAACATTAAAATGAAAAATAGTTTAAAATATTTACTTTTTTGCATTGTGTTGTCTCTAGGCATTAATATTGTAAATTAAAGTATTAACACTTACAAATTAATTTTGACTCGTTAGCTATAATGGAATAATTTAGTTTAACATGGAAAGGTAATAATTATTTTCATTTATTCAGTTAGATAAATAAATTAATCAATTAAAAATTTAGAAATTTTTATTTGATATTATATATATAATTTATTAAAAAAATGTCATAACTAAGTTTTAAGTTAATCATAAATTTAGGTATTTTATTTAAATTTCTATTATTTTCTTTTTCATTTTATTGAATATATAAAATATTTATATTTTTCAATTAAGTTTTTACCATCAATTGGAATAGATAGTCGTTTGATTTTGCCATTTCAATAACAAAATCACAAATTTAAACAATAAAAAATTGAAATTACAGAATATTAATTACTTTTATCAAGTGATATTGTTTTGTGCCTTGATATGATTAGTTTGAGTTTTGCTTTAATATCTAATTTTTAAAAAAATGAGACAATGTTATTTTTTCCTAGGATTCTAAAAATATATTTTTTTTATTAATGAATTTTATAGTATTGTGCCAGAGATCACAAAATCAAATAATCTCATTAATTTATTTGATGGTAAAATCAAAGTATAAAAAACTCACTTAAAAAATATAAATTTTGCATACACTTAATAAAAGAAATTTTTTAACGTGGATTTAATTTAAAATTTAGAAGAGATTTAAAATTTAATTACATCATACTTAATTTTTTATAAGAGAAATGTAAATATTGATGATAAAAAATGCTAAATTAAACTCTTGATAATTTAATTAAAAAATACAAAATTTTAAACACTCGATAATGTACTTTCAATAAATATCCAATTAGAAATTCTTAAATTTATAAAAAAAAGTTAAAATTCAATTAATTGTTTTCGATTATATGGAAATCGAATCCAAATTACGACGAGTGAAAAACTGAAAGAAACGGAATAAAATCGAAACTGTGGACTGTTTTTCTGTACTTGCATACACGTTTTTGCAACTTTTTCCTTTCTGGTCAACAATTTTTCACGTTTAATTTATTGCCAGCGTCTACCATTCAAATCGCGTCAACAGCTTTTTGGTTTGAACCGTTGAATAGGTCATCCAGTAATCTTTCAATGATTCTAATAGCTACAACAACTCCAACACAAACAGAAACAAGGTTAAAAAGATTAAGGTTCTTACTTTGTTTTAATTTTTTATTCCATTTTTTGTCTTTATTTTTTGGCAAATTTATTCATTGACATCAACGACTGAATATACAACTAAAAGGTTGATGAAATAAAACATTGAAACTATCGAAACACATTTTTGGTGTTTTCTATTGGAATTTGATGTCATAAATGATGCACATGCCTTATCAAATTGAGTAGGACCACGTATTCTTAATTTTTATGATACATATTACTCACTGTCACTGATTTCGCTTTCTTAAGATTTAAGTATATCTCCGTTGTCATTTAACTTTTATTGTTAACAGGGAAAAAATGTGAAATATATAAAAAAAAAAGTGAAAAGTAAATAGAAAATAAGGTTATTAATCGAAGTGAAATAGAATGGACAGAGAAACATATAAATGTAACTGTGTGTTCGGTTTGGAAAAAAAAATGACAGTTGTAATTTATCCTAAAAAAATAATTACAGCATACCTAAATTTAGCTTAATTATTTTATCTATATAACATACCTAAATTTTACAATATTAGTTTATAAAACAAAGTTGTTCTTCAGTCATATATATTATGTGGAATATATTACTTCTTGACGTGATATTTTCAATCACTTTTTTAATGTTGATGAGTGTACACATTTAACATTAAATTGAATTTTAATTTAACTTTATTCTATAATGTTTTAAGGTGAAAATTGGTTGCCCTGCAATGTGTTGCATTCTTTTCTCATTTATTTGTTATTATTTTCCTTCTATCATAAAATGTCCTGCAATGTATTGCAGAACATAAATAATATTAATAATTCGTAACAGAAAAGTCACGATGGTCAGAAGCAAAGGATTGCATGGAAGTAAACAATAGACTAAAAATAAAGTAAAATATGCTTTTTATTTCTTCAAGATTTATTTCAGTCTTTCAAAGAAATGTATTATTTTTAATTTTTATAATTTTAAAATATTTATTTTTAATTTTGAAGTGGTTTAAATAGCATTTTATAGTGTAACGCTTTTAAATAAAAATAAATTTACTGGAATCACTTTGATAATTAAAATAATGCATTTTCTTTATAAAATAAAAGAAAAATTAATTTTAAAAATAAAACAAAGCATACCTCTTTTCCCCTTACTAAAAACTCATTTTATATCTTTATCATAATCTTCATTTTAACTATTTAAGATTAAAATGGAGTATTAACAGGAGTAGCATTCAACTTAAACATATTTGAATTGAGTTTTCATGAATTGGTCAATTTCAAATCATCTAACTAACTAAGTCTTTTATAGAACGACTGACAATTTCACAACTTGTACATATTAAACGTGATATTCAACTTAATGTTATTGAAATTATTAAAAAATATTTATTATTTAAGGATTTAGTTATTTTGTAAAATTTATTTTAGTTTTAACACTTATTTTGTATTTATAAATTTCTGTTTCATTTTACTTATAACAGTTGTATAATATTTTTTTTTTGAAAAAATATTCTAAAAAAATAACAAAAACATTTACAATTACAATTTTTATTGAAAAGAAAAGGTGTTAATGAAAACTTGTATTTAATTGTCCCAATCTAGTTAAATACGAGTTGGGTTAAATTCAGTTAAAAAAATTACAAAAATAAACTCAACCTAACTCAACGTGTTTCTTAATTATATTGAAAAACGAGTTTGTGTGAATGGATTCATATAACGAGGGATAGCTTTCACATTTTTCATTTCAATATTTCAGTAACTTCTCCGTTAAGTTTTGCGTTACAAGGATAAAAACAAAAAGAAGGAAAGTAAAACGTCTTTGTGGTATTTGGCAAAGAAAGTTCAACGTAAGAAATAAGTTTGTAAAAGGAAGAAAAAAAAAATTAAAGTTAAAATCAATGTAGCATATAATTTGACAGTATAGGTTTTTTATATAGTTGAATTTGACAGACAGAGAGAGTCTTCCCACAAAACAAAACAAAACAAGTTATAAAAACTATAAAAGCTCATAAGAGAAACACAAATGAAAGTGCATGCATTATTTGGTTTATTTGCATCTCAATAAACTATAAAACTTGCATAATTATTCAAAAAAATTATAAATATAATACTTGTATTTAACTATAATAATAATGACTACAAATATCTAAGTACCAAAAGGACATGTGATAAACATTATAAAATTACTATACTCACGCATGTAGTTCTTCAATTAGTGAATAATTTTATTGAATATAAAACGTGTAATATGTGCAGTATTTTTATATCACTCAATAAGATTACTTGCAGATATAGTTTTTCATTTTTATGGGGACAATTCACTTCAAACTATTTTTTTCCCCTTAATTCCTACACACAGTCAACGACTGGACATGAAAATACGTTACTTCCTTTTTTTTTTAAACTGTTAATTTTTTTAAAAGAATTTGGTTCTATTTAATGATAAAATTTATAAAAAAATCTATAATTATTTAGAATTTAAACAATTAGGAAAATGGAAGAAATAAATTTGTTAATTTCTATAAAGAACCTTGATTGAGATTTTCGAGGTTGAAATTCAATCTTCAAATTCTTCGGTAATATAGGGCAACTCCATCTTTCCAGCATCATATATTGGACCGTCATTACGTAATTAGAGAGCACGTTTTTTTTTTTTTTTTTCGTATTGCAATGAAAGATGTTATCTTCATAATGTAATCGGTGTTTTAGAACTGGTTTGTTTTTAAAATAAAATACCTTTCCTATAAAAGGAGAGAAGTTATAGTAACAATTCTACAAAAGAGAGAAAAGTATTAACAGTAAAATTATTTTTTAAAAAATACAATAAAATTGTCAACTCTACTAATTATTATTTTTTATTTAATAAATAAGGTAATTAGGTATTCTGAAATAAAAATAAAAGAATTAGTATTATGTCAATTCATTAAAAATTATCATTGATATATCTTTTAAGATCATAATATAGAAAATAATATATATATATATATATATATATATTCTGTATGACAAGTTGGGTAATGAATTTTCAACTATCTTTAGTGCACTGCTTTGACTCTTCTCTTCTTATGTTGTCAGGTACGTAACGGAATTAATTTGTTTCGAGGGCTTTGACTCCGAAAATTTAAAATTTAATATTATATGTATATATCTATCTGTATATAATTTGGCAAAATATTTAATTCTACTTAAATAATTTAAATCAAAAATTGAAATTACATATTATTGTTTATTTATATTTACGGATTATGTCTTTTATTTATTTAAGGTTTTATTCTTTTTTATTTCAGAAGTTCAAAAGCTCGTGAATATATAACAATGATAATAATATTATACTTACTCAAATTTTTGACTCAATAATATCTTCCTAATTTAAGTCAACAATTCGATGTTCATCTTAAAACATTGAATTCGACTTCGTAAAGATCTCATTATTCCCACCTCAAAACAACAACATCTTTTTCAGTAAACACAATATGTAACATTAATGTATAAAATAAATTTTATTAAAATCCAATTAATTTTATTATTTTATTTTACAAATCTCATGTGAGAGAGTGATGAGTATATACATTTTTTTTTAAATTAATTATTGAATTGTGATTGATATGTAAAAATAATATTTAAAATGAGCTTTACTCTCCAAGTAGATTGTGAACTATGTAGTTAAAAAATATAATGTGATAATATAAAGAGATTTATATTAGGAAAATGTATTTTTATGATATAAAAAATGAGGTGAAAAGAGATACAAGTTTGACAAGATTTGTGGTGGGCGTTGAAGTGTTGGAGTGTCTGCGAAAGCAGCTTCTTCATTCCTTGGACTTAACAGGCATGGAAGCACGTTGAGATTGAACGTTGGGAAGACAATTTTGGTGTACCAGACATTTTTCCCGTTTTCTGATGTGACAATTATCTATTCCTAACACTTCATTTCATCTTTGATCAATCTATTTTTTATTTTATTTTATTCCATTAAACTAGTTTTTATTTTATTTTTTATTTTTTATAGGTGCCACTTCACATGTCACTTCACTGAATCAAAAAAGGACAATGCCCTTTAATCAATTTAAATGTCATCTTTAATTAATTTAATTGCAAATTAATTCTATTAAATTTTATACAAATTCATTAATTAACATTAATTTATATATAATAGGTTGACAACTAAATAAACTAAGTAAAAGATATTATCCCATCTCACCAAATTAAAAGTGAACCCGTTTGTCAGAGCCAATTCAATTTATTGGCTCTGCATTTCACAATATTTTTATGAATAAAAGTTTGAATATTTTATTAATAAAAATAATTAGATTTAGTTTTAGAATATTTTTAAAGACAGTTATGAAGACTTAAAAGAAAAATTTGTTCCATTATGTAATAGAAGAATTGGGGTGATATGATTTTAGTTTAACTAGTTTTCACGAATTCAAATATGTGTATTTGGTATTCATAGACATTGTATATAAATATTAAGGAGTTTACAATAGTTTATACATATTATTTAACTAATTTGTAATAACTCATAATTTTTAATAACTCACATGTAACATTAATATTTAAAGTACGTTAGATAAAATTAGTAATAATTTAAAAGTTAAACTTTTAAGTTATAATTTGAAATTTTGATTTTTTTGTGAAATAATTGTTGAATGAAAAATTTAAAATTATTGCACGTGACATAAAATGTATGTTTATTAAGTTGTAATTGAAATACTCTTATGATTTTAAGTAAAAAGAAATTCCAATGACCAACTATAATTTTTAGTTTAATAATAAATGTTTGATTTAATAATTAATATTAAATCATAAGTTTAATTTGTCTAATAAGACAATCCCAATTAAATCTTTATAATTGAACTCTATTCTTTTGAATTCTTTTACTCTTGATTAAAAAGAAAGTTGTACTACTCAGGATTCTCAGTGTTTTGATATTAGATGTATATACAATCATGTTAATTACTTAAAAAAACAAGCATTTCATGCTCGTAATATCTTATATTACCTGAATAATACAAATTGGCCTAAAAAGCACCCTTAGTCTAATAAATAAATATTTTTGTTTGTTTTCGTTGGTTTTCATTCCTTTATTTTAACTAACTGAAAATTAGAGTAAAAGTGAGCAAATGTTTTAACATTTTGTTTTAAAAGACTAAAATACCAATGAGCTTGAAATGAAGTAATATAATCTGTATTTACTGATTTTCGGTTAAGTGGATTAAGGGTAAGTTTAGACAAAATTTTGTATAATATTTTCAAAAAATAAAAAAAAAATATTTTTCTTATGGACTAAAATAAATTTATGTAGAATTAAAAAAATCTAAAGAAATAATATGAGAAAGCATTTACATGAATAAATTATTATTTTTTCATTTTTTTGCTTATAGAAAAATATGAAAAAATTTGTCTAAATACATTCTAAGTTGATGTTGAAAATGTCATAAATAAGACAACTTCTTAGTCTTTAATTTAGCAGGTAACTTTGGTACTGTAACCTAAGTTGAATCACATTAAATTTACCAAAATATCAATCAAACCCCATTAAAATAGCATATATTTTACATAGTTTTATTTTGAAGAGTGGAATGATAAGACTAGTGATGAAATTGAAAATGAAAAATTGGTATGATCCACAAAAGTGAGGCAATTAGTTGTACATCACCAGTGGATGAATTGAATGGTTGTAATGTGTGTTCTAGATAAGGTGAGTACCAAACCCAGGCCAAATTGTCTCAGTGGGTCCTTGGTTTGAAGTCCACTGTCTTTCCACATTAAATTTGTTCTCACACATCTTCTTCCAATGTTCTTTTTCACATCACCAAGTTGATGCCAAGACATGCGGAATAACATTCTTAATGGGTTCCACACACTCAAATGCAATAAGTCATCATTCATTTCTCCACTGCTTTTCTATTCTAAATACATTTCTTCATTAATCTTCAAATACTATCATCCCTAGGATATTCTAGTTTTTATGGGATATATTTCAATTGGGCTCCTATGCATACCACTTTGCTGTTGGGCCGTTATGGGCCAAATTCTTCCTGCACCCCATGTTTTCCTCTCACACTGCCATACTTCTAAGAATACCTTTCTATAAAAGTTACAAATTCGACACTTGAAATCCAGATGTTTTTCTCTTTACAAATTTAAAAATTATATTTATAATAATTTATATTTTAAATTATATAATTTAGAATATAATTATATTCTAAATTATAATCCATAGCGAGTTTTTAACCAAAATATATTATCTTTTAAAAATACACTTTAAATTACATAATTCAAAATATATTTTTACATATAAACATATATTCAAAATTATATATCTTAAAAATGTAATATATATCAAATTATGTAATCTAAAAACTTTCTAAATTATCCAATTCAAAATACACGAAATAAAGAAAAACGTCAAACCGACGCAATAAGATAATTTTTTTTTATTAAAGATAGAACTGTATTTTTAATTCCCACAAGGTATAGAATGAAACCATGGGCTGTAATAATAATTTGCCCTATAGTGACGTAGCCTAAGGGTCCAACCCAATAGTTTATATATATATATATATATATATATATATATATATATATATATATATTTAT
>Ga0209489_101397_pt1 | contig 49470 bp, 27 predicted proteins | sample SiratrowhiteBW_FD_187527 | JGI IMG/M metagenome (GOLD analysis project Ga0209489, IMG submission 187527) | Root nodule microbial communities of legume samples collected from California, USA - Siratro white BW (SPAdes) (version 2) | ecosystem: Host-associated > Plants > Roots > Nodule | place... | reverse complement strand
TCACATTCAATCGATTGTTTTAGAAATTCAATCGATTGAAAAACCTTTTTCCAGCAAAAACATTTTGGGTTATTTTTATTAAAAACAATTTTAATAAAAATCTTTGTGAATCTTTTTAGCACCTCAGAAGTGATGAATCATGCCACTCATGATTAAGGACTAAGCCAATCACCAACACACAAACCCAACTAAGGACCAAGACCTAATCACCCAACTTCATGCTGGCACAAGTGTTCACTTGAACAATTCTGGTCCAGGTTGGTTCCAACAGATTCTTCATGAGACAGTCTTCATCAGCTTCACTTGCTAAGGCTTGGTGCTCACAATATTGACTTCATCAAATCACGTGCTTAGCCTTGGTGTTAACAACATACGCTCTTTATTCACCCTTTCTTCACATATAACCATTGTCTTCTCCACTTGATGTTCCATGACATTGACCTGAATTTGAAGATCCTGCAATCTTTTCATGACTTCTTGCTTGTCTCTTTTAATGTCCTCGTACAAATTTTTCCACTGACGTTCAGCTAATAAGGCCGTGTTCCGCTCTTGTACTCTCATTGTTAGCTCTTTGTTTGCTGCGGACAGATCTTGTTTGATCCTGTGTGTATAATCCCTTTTGGCTCTTTGTTTTTGGATCAAACCTTCATATGCTTTTGTCTTCTCCTCATATTCTCTGTTGAGGTCTGCATAGCTATGTTGTAAGCCCAGTAGGTCATCAGCCATCTTGACATTCTACTCTTTCAATCTTGCAACTTCCTCCTTCAGCTTCTTTACTTCCCCTGACTCTATATCTTGGTTTTGCTCTTCATTTCTCGACTGAGTGGGGATTCTTCGGAAAGGTAGCTTGACTTGATTAACTCTCTCCGTGACCCATTGATGATAAGGGATGTCTCTATCTATCCCTCATGCTTTCGAATCCCTTTCCATACGGATCACCCTTTTCCATGCCCTCCTAATATGCCGGAGAGTTTCAGTAGCATCTCCTTCCTCGTAGTACATCAGCAAGGTAGTAAGCGAAGAGGCTGTTGGTGAACCTCTTATAGGGTACCCAAACTGTCTTTGAGCCAGAATCGGATTGTAGTTAACACAACCCTTAGTGCCTATGAGTGGCACATTTGGGTAGTTCCCACAATAATATATGATGCTCGCCTTCTGCTGCCAAGATGGATGCCACTTTATCTTTTCTTGAGTCAGTCTTGAGAGAAACCACCCCAATTTGTCGTTCTCTTAACTTCAAGCTTGCGTTGCATTATCTCTTCAACAGGGCATTGAGCACTGATGCCTTTTTCTCCTATGCGAGATAGGAGCCAGACATAAAACACAGGTAGACAACTCATCAACTTTCTTTTCCCTATGTCATAGCACAACTGAAGAGCTATATAAACATCAACTAAGATTGTTGGGACTGGATTTTCTGCTCGAGTTTTACTGGCAATAAATACATCGATTGCAGCATAATCGACCAAATCTTCGACATTAGGGAACAACATAATACCATATAGCGTAAGAGCCAGAACATCCGTGAAAGTATCCCAATTTTCTTGGTCAGCTAACTAATGCAAATAGCTTTCCAAAAATTTTGGGATAAATCCTCGTACACCTTTCTTGTTTACTAGGGCATTCTCTAGTTCTCTTGGGTGAATTTTCATTATCCTAGATAGAGTCGAAACAGAAGCATGATGTTCAGCGTATTTGTGTGGAGACTTCCCCTCCAAGGGTAAGTCTAAAATCTGCTCAAACTCTTCGAGTGTCGGCACCAGCTGAAAGTCTTGGAATGTGAACGCTCTGACAAGTGGGTCATAATACTGCGCAAAGGCCGTGATCAAGTCTGCACCCCTATGTCGAGCAAACCTAGCAAATTCCCATATTTCTTCCTGAAAGAGTTCCTCTAAACTGCCCTGAGTCTTTGTCCCAATGCCCTGATTCCAACTACATTATTCACTTTGGCTTTTATCGGCAGTTTTGCTTTCAAATCCTCTTCAGATTTCATTTTGACTTCAGAAATTACATTAATTTTCATTCTTTTTTGACAAAAAAAACACAACTTTATAGTTTCTGACCTTAAAAGAAAACAATTGAGACTATGTGAGAAAAAGAAATGCATGCATGCAATGCAACAAAGAAAAGCCTGAGCTAATCTTCATATGTCATGATAAAAATAATGGATGCTTTGTATGAGAGAAAATTAATGCAATGGATAAAAATATTTTTATTAATGCAACCTTTGTGACCTAAAACAAGGTTCAATATCCTTGGGGGTCTAAGGCATTAGATGCACACTCACAAAGGTAAGCTCCTAACTCCTAAAGGTATAAGGCCACTAGAGCTATGGCTCCCCTCACTGCATTACCCACAACAGTTGGTAGCCAACTTGTGTAACCATACAAGTAAAGAGAACAAACTCTAGCTGGGGTTCTCGCAATAGTCAGAATGGGAAGTACATCCTCATTGACATTGCTACATAACCCCTTCTAATTCTAAGATTCCTCGTACCCGGGTGTAGGGCCCCACTCATGATATGAACAAGTATGTGTGTGTGAAGGGAGGATTATGCACCCAACCCCTCACCTGCAAAACAGCCAGAAAAGTCTCAAGCAGATATACATCATATATAACAGATATAACATGTCATCTACCCTATGATTCAATTATTCCAACAATAATAAATAAATAATCATATATACAAAAAGAAAGGGAAAGATAAACATTAAAAAAAACCACACTCATTTTTTTTCTTATTTAATTAAATTGGCTTTACTCTCAAACAATCCCCAGTGGAGTCGCCATCTGTCGCAACCGGGATCACGACGGGGATGGCGAACAAAATAAAAATTTTCAAAATAGTGGAGTCGCCACCATAATTTATTAGGAAAAACTATGGAAAACCAAAAACAAGATAAGGCAAGTTTGCGAAAACGAATTTCGAGTCTGGAAGTCGGTTACGTGTGGGGAAGGTGTTAGCACCCCCACAACGCCCATCCTAAGATGGTACCTTTAATTAAATAAGTAATCTGAGTGTGATTTTTTTAAAACATTTATTTTCCCAAGAAATAGATTAAGATAAAACAAACAAAATATTTTTTTTGGTTTTAGGGAGCCCGACAAGGTTTGACCTTGCTCCTACGTATCTCCATCAGGGATGGAGAATCAGGGTTACGTAGTTCTTTGTTGATAAGATTGTTGGTTGCTTGATATTTTTTTTTTTTGAAATTTTTGAAAGCTTGTGTTTGAAAATAAGGTAAGTGAATGGCACCAGTGCCAGGTTTAAAGCCTGGGCTTTGGATAGCAGTGCCAGGTTTAAAGCTTGGGCTTTGAGTGAGGCCTGGGCTTTGGGTAAGGTGCTAGGTTTAAAGTCTGGGCTTTGAGCAATAGTGTCAGGTTTAAAGCCTAAGCTTTGAGAAATGGTGTAAGGTTTAAAGCCTGGGCTTTGAATAAGGTGCCAAGTTTAAAGCCTGGGCTTCGAGAAATGGTCCCAGGTTTAAAGTCTGGGCTTTGAATAAGGTGTCAGGTTTAAAGCCTGGGCTTTGAATAAGGTGTCAGGTTTAAAGCCTGGGCTTTGAGAAATGGTGCCAGGTTTAAAGTCTGGCTTTGAATAAGGTACCAGGTGCAAATACTAATTGGGGTGGTGCATGAAGTAGCTCCACTAGTCAGAAACCACTCATGATCAAGGGCTTTTTAGGGATTGAGAAGAGTGTGGGTGCAGATCTGGATTAATGGGGGTGCAAGAAGTAGATCCGCTAATCAGAAATCCAACCAGGGTCGAGGGCATTTTGGGGATTAAGAAGAATTAGAGTGTAAATCTTAATTGATGGGGGTACAGGAAGTAGATCCACTAAAAAGAAATCCAACCAGGGTTGAGGGCATTTTGGGGATTAAGAAGAATTGGAGTGTAGATCTTAATTAATGGGGGTGCAGGAAGTACCTCCACTAACCAAAAACCCAACTAATGTTGAGGGTATTTTGGTAAATGAGGGGACTGCGAATAGAATGGCCCAACTCCTAAACCCTAAGCCACCACCACCTTAACCCTAAGCCACCATCACCTTTCTTCACCCATGATGAACCAAAAGCGGCAGCAGCGATGAGGAAGGAGCGGCAGCGATGGTGGGGCCATCGGCGGCGGTACGGTATGGTGGCGGCGGCGCGGAAAAAATGGTGGTGACGGCGAAAGTCGTTTTGGGGCTGTTTTGAAGTTATTTTGGGAGCACAAAATACATGGACAAAATACAGAGAAGAATGTATGGAAGATGGAAGATGATGAATTTTTTTTACTATTTAAGAAATAAAAAAAAAAAATGTCGTAAAGAGCAAAAGGACCTCCTTTTTTTATATTTTTTTATCTTTTATGAAAATGAAATGATGAAGAAATAAAAAAAAAACATCACAGGAAGATAAGAACACATGATTTACAAATTTCAAACTTCAAGATCCATATGAAAATTTAAACCTTACAAATCATACCTGTGAGCGTTCTTCAAAAATGAAAGTCACCTTTCCAAAAGTTTCTTGCTTCTCAGTTTTAAACTGAGTGTAGATGGATAGTAAGATAGGAGAATTAATCTTCTCTACTTTTTCTCTCTTTTTTTCTCTTTATCTTCGTTCCTCTCAAAGTGATGAGTCGTTCTTTTCTAACGTAAGAGCCATTACCCCTTAAATGAATCTCCTTTTTTATTATTTAATTTATTTTTATTTTGAAAGTAGTTCGGAGCAGTTTTGAAAGATTGACTCTTTCTTTTTTCTTTTTTTTTATTATTAAAGATGAAGTGTAGATGAACGTGAGATGAAACAGTTTGAGAACGGTCATATTTTATTTTTTATATTTTTTTGTTATTGTGAAATGGGTGGTTCAGAGCAGTTTTAAGGTTGACTTATCTCTTTTTTTTATTATTAAAATTTTTTTATGTAGTGGAGAAGGTGGGTTGTTATCTGAGCAGTTTCAAAGTTGTTATTTTATATATTTTTTTCAAATAATACATGGAGTTAAGGGTGAGGGAATTTAGAGTAGATTGACTTATTTTTTTTTATTTTTATTATCTTGAACGTGCAAATGAAGGAAACAGTTTGAAAACAGTTTTATTTTCTTGTTATTTTTTATTATTTTATATTTTTTTCTTATTTTTAGGTTCTGTTGTTTCAATTTATATTTTTATTTTTTTGTTATTTTCGTTTTTTATTATTAATTATTTTTTAATAAAAACCTCAAGTAATCAAGTGTATATATTTTTTCTATTTATTATTCATTTTTTATTTTGATTATTCAATTAATTGTAGACACGTTTTTTATTTTCTTAATTTTAATTTAGTTACTGGACGAAATCGGGTGTTGACACTAATAACCTTACCTCTTTTGACAACTTCCTCACATTGTGGAACTTCATTTACATTAAAATGAGAATCCTTTCAAAAGAGGTGTTCAAGACCAGTTTTCACCACTTCCTAGATATCGTAACTTCTAATTTTAGCTTTCTTCTTCACAACCTAAAGTTAATAACTCCTGTAATACAAGAAGTGTTGGTAAATATACATTATTGAGACCATTTAAAAGGTTGGGTATTATAAAAGTAGGCTCTCTTCATATATTTATGATTTTCTCTATTATATTCAATTCTCTAATAGATCTCTCAAAATTATAAGAGCACTTGATATTAATCGTTAACATAATGATATTTTCAACAGTAAAAAAATAGAGTGTACTCATATATTCAACAACAACATATCTAGTTTTAGATACAAATATATTTATATTGTAGAATCTTGTGTACTAAACTACTTTCTAGGATGATAAAGCATTCAACATTTGATAGATTTGATTGTCTGATAGTGCTTGTTACTTATCAGTAACTTGGGTTAGAGTATCTAATCGCGTTGACTCTTATTAAATGGTGTAAAATTTATATGTTTATGTTTAATTGTTTGGTTCAGTTAGTTGGAAGTTCTTGAGGCATTCTAACAAACATATATTTGTCTTGTAAAACTCTATAATAGTAGCTACCGCACTAGCAGGTGAGCATGTACTTTAATGATGATATCTAATAACACGAGACATAATTTAAATTCTATCTTATTTTGTGTTCTTTGTTTTTTATCTCTTAAAATGTGCAATTCATAACTAGTGTCTTCTTTCATTGTTTTTGGACTTAATTTGACACATTGTGCATAACAAACTGGTATCAATATCAATTTTGAGCTATTGGAGACTAATATTAATAAAAGAAATAATTGATATCACTTTCAATATCAAGAAGTTCAATGAAAAAAAGAGTTTAAACCTTTCTGTTCAATGAAAAAAAGAGTTTTAACCTTTCAAGAATCAGATGAAGGTTTTGCTCAAAGAGTAGTAGATGGAGGAGAAATTTCATTTGATGTCGTTGTCACACTAGGTACTTTATGAGGTTACGGAGGATAAAACCTCTGCAACACTGTGGTTGAAGATAAATATGCTCTTAATGATGAAGTACATGTGTAATAATGTTTCTTGGAGAAGAGGTTGTTCAAACTGTATATGAATGAGAGTATGTTATCGAAAGCTCATATTAAAGAGCTTAATTCAATTTTGATGGAGCTCTACATATTCTTCAAGGTAGATGGTGAAAATGTGACAATCATTTTGTTTGCATCCATCCTATATTCCTACTAGAACTTGGTAAGTTCTTTAAGTATAGGTAAATTAGTCAGTAAAATGACAATAAAAAATTTTACTGACAAATAAAAAATCATTGATAATTTTCATGATAATTTCAGTTTTTCTTGTAGTGTTAATGAAAGTTAAATTAAGGCTCTATACGTGGAACTTTTCCTTAAACAATCTAAGAAGGTCAAGGTTGACCATAAAGTCATTTTAGGTATTGTAAGAAACTGGAGCATTGGAGCAGTGATCACCAAAGATTATGGGAATATAGTGTAGAAACTATAGTTTGAAAGGTGAAGTTGCATGATGGTGAGTTGATGTTATCTGTTATCTTGTGGCAACAAGCATCTGATAACTGGGTTTTGAAATCTAAATGTTATTTTCACATGAATCCTAAGATGGACTAATCTCTCATGTTTAAGGAGTTAGATGGAGCTAACTTTTTAACGGATGCTTCTTGCAAAATGATTGGTATTGATTATATGCGGATAAGGATGGAAGGACGATGACATCATTCATACATTAACCAACGTTAGGTATGTTTTGAAACTTAGCAGAACTTTATAATTGCTATATAGAATCCTCATTTGTTGTCTCTCCTATTTTTTTCTTTTATGAAGAATCAGAAACTAAACAAATGTAAGAAGGAGGAAAAGCCAAGTCATATTTTGCCTTCGTGTATTAAAAATAAAAGTAGTGATTTAAAAAGTTTAAAAATATTTATGGTGGTATAATAAATTGAAAATAATAATTAATTAAGTTAATAATTTTTGTTGTTATGTGTATGATGATAAAAAATGTTATGAATGTCAAGAAAAAAATGAAAAGAATTTTTTTAAGATATTTAATAATACATTAAAAAGTGTAAGAATGTTTGAAATGATTCATAAAAAATATTATTGACATAATGAATGTTGGAATAAAAATATTATTATTATTATTATTATTATTATTATTAATGACATAATTATGTTAATTTGATCTAAAAAGAATGTTATGGGAATTTTAAAATAAGAGAAGTGGGAACCAGTTCTATTATAATATATTAAAATTCAGGTTTAAAAGAAAAAGAATCTTGTTGTTTAAAAGAAATTGGAGTTACTTTTTAGATCAAGCAGAGAGATTTCCTCCACGATTGTATCCAAGCGAGAGGGATTTCTAAGAAATGGCTTCAGTCGGTGTCCATTGACATTAAAGCTCTTGCCTGTGGATTCACTTTTGATTTCAACTATTCTACAAGGATAAACATTACATTGTATGAAAATCAACGAAATTCTTTTTCTTTTAAACAAGATTCTTATTACATTGTATGAAAATCAACAAGATTATAATATATTAAAATTCAGGCTAAAAAGAATGTTACTTTTTTTTTCAATCAACAAATACATTGCATCATTTCTTATTTGAAATCCTCAATCATATTATCTCTAGTCACTAAGAGATCATAAACATAGCAGAAACTATCAAAAAGTTATTTCCCTAAAAAGTGGATTCAAATAAGCTTTTTACAAAACCTATAATCATTTATCCTATTGTACCAAGTCCTTGTTTATGTAATATTTCAAAATATAGATTATAAAATGTGAATACAGTAAAAATCAAAAAGAAAAAAAGGGATTGTACCAAAACCCACTACAAAAAGTAATAAGAAGTAATAATGGGACTGAATTTTTCATGACTAATTTTTTTATCAACAAAGGAATAATGCATCAAACTTCATGTGTCAATACTCAACAACAAAATAGTATAGTTGAAAGGAAACATGGTCATTTATTAAATGTAACAAGAGCTCTCATGATACAATCTCATTTGCCCAAAATTTATGGGTCATATTCTGTGATACATGCTACACATATTATAAACATGCTTCCCACACCTGTATTAAATGATTTTTCTCCTCAAGAAATACTTTAAAGATTTTAATCAATTAAAGGTGTTTGGATCTTTATGCTATGCTAGCACTTTGCCAACAAATAGAAGTAAATTTGATTCAAGGGCATCAAAATGTGTTTTTATTGGTTTTAAAAGGGGACAAAAGGATATATTTTGTTGAATATTCAATCAAGAGAAATTTTTGTGTCTAGGGATGTTGTTTTCTATGAATATGTTTTTCCATATCAAAGGGTTGAAGATACTAGCAATGAAACTAACAGTCCAAACATTAATGATCAAAATATTTTTACAAAAGATCAACCTATTTTGAATCAGCCATCACAAGTCATTTTTACACCCTGTGATAATATTGAAAATAATGTTAATAATGATCATGAATCAGAAATTCAAATCCCTGAAGAAGTTTGTTCCCATAAAGATCAAAACCTCAATGAAAATCATGAAACAACATAGTCCTTTCGAATGAGTATCAGACCAAAAACACCACCTGAGTATCTAAAGGATTATCATTGTAATCTCAATGTTTCCAATACATCTTCTAGAGTTAAATATCCTCTAAATTTTGTTTTGTCTTACGATAAATTATCACCTTCTTATACACCTTTTGTTATGTCTATTTCTTTACATGTTGAGCCAAACACTTATTCTAAAGTTGTGAAATATGACTATTGGAGAAAGGCTATACAGTGTGAGATATTTGCTTTGGAGTCAAATCAAACATGGGAGACTGTTTTTCTTCCCAAGAACAAAACTGTCATAAGTTGCAAATGAGTATTTAAAAAAAAGTATAATGTTGATGGGACTGTTGAAAGATATAAAGCAAGATTAGTGGTGAAGGGATACACACAAATAGAGGGCATTGACTACCTTGAAACTTTTTCTCCAGTAGCAAAGATGACCATATAAGGTTGCTTCTCTCTCTAGCCTTTATATATAACTGGGAGTTAAAACAGTTAGACATAAATAATGCCTACTTAGATGAAGAGTTGAAAGAAGATGTATATATGGTTGCTCCTCCTGGATTGACTTCTATTCAACCAGGACAAGTTTGTAAATTAAAAAAGGTTTTATATGGCCTTAAGCAAGCTGGCAGGGAGCGGTTTGCTAAACTGTCATCATTTTTTATTTCTGTGAGATATACTCAATCTATGAATGATTATTCCTTATTTATTAATTCTTCTGAAGGATATTTTACAATATTATTGATGTATGTGATGATATAATTTTGGCAGGAAATGATAAAGAAGAGATTGACCGAGTCAAAGAAGCTTTGAACAAGACATTCAAGATCAAGGATCTTGGTGATTTAATATATTTTCTTGGTTTTGAAGTAGCAAGAACTAAGAAAGGGATAATGATGAATCAAAGGAAATATGCATTGGAATTGTTAACAAATGCAGGTCTTTTAGCCTGCAAACCTGCCGTCACTCCTATGGATAATCTTGTTAAATTGTCTTCTACTAGAAGTGTGCTTTTTACTGATGTTCATGCCTATAGAAGCTTGATTGGAAGTCTTATGTATCTCATTAATACTCAACCTGACATCACATTTCCTGTTCAAAAACTTTCTCAGTTTCTTGATAAGCCTACAATTGCTCACTATGATGCAGCAATTAGAATTCTCAAATATATTAAAGGAGCTCCAAGTCTTGGCTTATTTTTTTTCTTCTAACAGTTCTTCCCATTTAAAAGCCTTTTGTGATAGTGATTGGGGCACATGCAGTCATTCAAGACAATCAGTGACTAGTTTTAGTGTGTATTTTGGAAATTCCCTTATATCATGGAAATCAAAGAAGCAAGGAACAGTATCAAAGGGTTCCTGTGAAGCTGAATATAGGGCAATGGCCACTGTTATGAGTGAAATTCATGGCTAGTTTATCTTCTTCAAGATTTCGAAGTTCCTTTTGAGCAACCATCTCTTTCTTTTATATTGTGACAATGACTCAGTAAGATACATTGCAGCAAACCAGTGTTTCACGAGCGTACGAAACATATAGAAATAGATTGCCACATTGTTAGAGAAAATTTGAAAAAAGGTCTCATCCATTTGCTTCCCATTTCCACCATTGAGCAACTAGCAGACATTTATACCAAAGCCTTAGGTCCTTAGTCTTTCAAGAATATTTGTTCCAATCTGGGCCTCATCAAGATTTGCTCCCTAGCTTGGGGGTTTCAGAGGATATAGATACAAGGCTTTTAGAAGGGAACTAATATTTTGTTGCAGCAAACCAGTGTTTCACGAGCGTACAAGACATATAGAAATAGATTGTCACATTGTTAGAGAAAAATTGAAAAAAGGTGTCATCCATTTGTTTCCCATTTCCATCACAGAGCAACTAGCATACATTTATGCCAAAGCCTTTGGTCCTTAGTCTTTCAAGAATATTTGTTCCAAGCTGGATCTCATCAATATTTGCTCCCTAGCTTGGGGGTTTCAGAGGATATGGATACAAGGCTTCTAGAAGGGAACTAATTTTATGTGATTTTGTCTTTATGACATTTATGATAGGATCAAATTACCATAAATTCTGTTTATTTCTTTTTATGGCATTATCAAATTGTAATATTTTTATTTAGCTATATCCAGAATGGGGTACATTACTTGTATATATTCAGTCATCTACCACCTTTGATCAAAATACAAAAATAGAGAGAATGTTTCATTCTCATATCCTTTATTCATCTCTGTTCATCTATTTATTTTCATAATAAATCTTTCATTAGATGGATTGGTTAGTTTGCATGAGTTTCACATCTGATATTCATCAACACTTATCAAACAAAGTGAAAATTACGTGTAGTACTTTATTATCAATCAAACTAAAAATTTAGTTTTTGCATATTCTGCTCCTTCAACATTTAGCATACAACTTTATAATGTATTTTTTTAACACTTAATCCAAATTATATAATATTGTATTTCTTTTCTCTAATAAAAAAGAGATGATTATTTATAAATGTTTAATTTATATAAAGGATTATCAAACAATGATAACTGTCAACTTTTTTTAATTATATTTAAAGAAACGTGTCTAAAATTGTAAAAATATATAGATTTAAACAAATAATTATTAAACTTATAGTAACATAAAAAATTTCCAAATAGAAATATAAATAATGAACATATTTGATCATATTCAACTTTTTATACTGAAAAAATTTACTTTATGTATTAAACTTTTACTATAATTACTTTATGTAATATAATTGATGGAAATATGTAATAATGAATGTATGGGATTAAAGAAAACTAAAGAAATAGAGATGGTCTTAAGCAAAAAGAGACCATGGATAAAAATTTGAAAGGGTATAAAAGTTACAGAAGAAAAGGCTTGCAAGATTGGGGGCTCAAATGGTGTGGTTGGATATTTGATAGCATTTTATGTACGTGGGTTTTATAGCATGCATCATGTAGTTTAGAGTGAAGTTGATAATTATTTGATGATACATTTGAAACTCTACAATGGTGATTTTTTTATATTAGGATTGATGTATCCTTAAATATTTTTATTTATAATATTTTTATTGTTGATAGAAAAAATTTAAAAAAAAAAATACATATACTTAATTTAAGTATCAACTATCACACAATAACTCCTTGGGGGTGGTATGCTCACTAAAAGAAGAAAGCATCATTCATGGATTTAGAGAGCTAGAACATGGATTTAGGGAGCTAGAACAGAGCAATAGTAAAAGGGATAGTAAACTCCTTGAGGAAATGGGAGGCAAGGGGATGAACAAAATGTTATGAGTCTACTCAACATTAATATTAGAGGATTTGGTGGGACATTAAGTGGGAATATTTGCATAATCTGGTTAGGAAGGAAAAACCATGAATTATTTGCATCCAGGAAACTAAGTTAGTGTCTATTAATAGTTAGAAATGTTATGCACTTTGGGGGTCTAATAATATCAATTGGGTGTACACGATTGTGGATGTGGACGGTGGGGGTATTCTCACTATGTGGCACAATCAGATTTTCAATTACATTAAGACTGTGGAGGGCAAAGGATTCATTATCATCATAGGAGAGTATAAAACTGAGGAGGGTGATCATGTAGTGAAAGTTGGGGTCATTAATGTACATTCTTCTTGTCTTAACAGTGAGAAAATGGCACTTTGGGAAGAAATTGTACGTATAAAGGACACTAACAATAGCCTAGCTCGGTGTGTGGTAGGTTACGTTAATGCAGTTAGGTACCCTAGTGAAAGGCAGGGTATCGGCCAAGAAAGGGTTAATAGGTCAGAAATGGAAGGGTTTAATGCGTTTATAGATAGAAGTCAGTTGTTTGACGTCCCTGCAGTGGGAGGACTTTTACATGGTATAGACCAAACGAAATTGCTAGAAGTAAGTTAGATAGATCCTTAGTATCTAATTTGTGGTTGGAAATCTGGTCTGGCTCTACTCAATATATACTGAGTAGAGTAATATCTGACCACTGCACCCTAGTGGTTAAAAATAGGATTGTTGACTGGGGGCCTAAGCCATTTAAAGTATTTGATGATTGGTCTGAGCTAGAAGGATACAAAGATGTTATCAAACAGGCATGGGAGCGAGAGGTTTATAGTGGTAATAGTTTGGAGAAGGTAAAAACAAAGATGAAAGGCCTTAAGCAAGCTTTGAGACAGTGGAGGGAGCAAGTAGTAAATAGTGAGAGGGAGAAAAAAAAAAGAAAATTCTAGAGGAAATTGAACACTTAGACCAAAGAGATGATGAAGGGAACTTACAAGAAGATCTCAAGGAAAGGAGATTGGGGTTGTTAGGAGAGCTGAAAAGAATGTCAGAAACAAAGATTATTATGATGAAACAAAAATCAAGAGTACAGTGGATTGAAAAGGGAGACATGAACTCAAAGTTCTTTCATGCTAGAATGAGATGAAGATCTCTAAATAATGAGATTAATGGGTTACACATTAATGGGAAGTGGTGTGAAGAGCCACAAAAGGTGAAGGATGAAGCACTAGTATATTTTGGAAACAGATTCCACCCTCAAGCGAAATTAGGTGTGAATTTAGATGGAGTTTAGTTTAGAAAGATTAGTGTTGCAGATAATGAAAGGTTGTGCAATAAATTCAACGATGCAGAAATTCTTGAGGAAGTTAAGCAGTGTAGAGGCTCTAAAAGCCCAGGCCCGGACAATTTCAATTTTAACTTCATAAGAACAAATTGGGATATTATAGGGGCTGATATAAGTGAGACTATACAGTGCTTTTATGAAACCGGATACATACCTAGAGGGTGCAATGCGTCATTCATCACCTTGATCCCTAAGAGACAGAATCCAATTACTTTAGGGGATTATAGGTCAATCTCATTGGTAGGATGTGTTTACAAATTGATAGCAAAGATTATAGCTAATATACTTAAAGGAGTGCAGGAAAATGTGATTGACAAGAAGCAGTCAGCGTTCCTTGATAGGAGGGGGCTTCTGGATAGTGTGTTAGTAGCTAATGAAATAGTAGACTATCTTAGGAAAAAAGGTTGAAGGGAGTGATAGTAAAGGTAGATTATGAAAAAGCTTTTGATTCGGTGGAGTGGGAGTTCTTAGAATATATGATGAGTAGATTATGATTTCATTACAAGTGGATCAATTGGATGAAAATGACCCTAAAGTCAGCTACTATTTCGGTTTTAATCAATGAGAGCCTGACTAGAGAGTTCAAACCAAAAAGAGAACTTCAACAAGGTGATCCATTAGCCTCGTTTTTGTTTCTAATCGTGTTGGAAGGCTTGGTAGGGGCTAGTGAGAGAAGTAACTAGAATTTGAATTTTAGAGGGAGTTAGAGTGGGCCAAAAAGGGGTGGAGGTATCATTGCTACAATTTACAAATGACACCCTGTTTGTTTGTCCCTAAATATCAGAGTATTCTAGCAATTAAAGCGATATTGAGAAGTTTCGAGGTTATTTCATGCTTAAAGGTTAATTTTTATAAAAGCCAAGTGGGTGCAATAGGAATTTCAATTGTGGATATGAACATATTTTCTTAATGCTTGAACTGTGCTAGCATGTACTTCCATTTAAGTATCTCGGGGGTGTTAGTATAGGAGGAAATCCCAGGAAGGTGGACTTTTAGAGACCAATTATTCACAAGATCAAGGCTAAGCTATCTATGTGGAAGGGAAAACTATTATCCATGACAGGCTGACTCTGCTTAATAAAATTAGTAATTATTGCATTGTCACTGTTCTACGTATCCTTTTTTAAAGCTCCTAAATAGGTATGTAAGACCATAAGAACAATACAGTCCAATTTCTTATGGGGGTGGAATTCTGAAGGGAAGAAAATACACTGGGTTGCATGGAATAGAGTATGTAGACCAGTGGAAAATGGTGGTTTGGGAGTTAAGGATTTACAAAAATTCAATTATGCTTTATTGGCAAAATGGAAATGCAGGTTAGGGACGGGAGAAGAGGGTGCTTGGAGAGATGTAATTGAGTCTAAATATGGGAATTTGCAGAAAATGAAAGATTCTATGGTAGAAAGAAAAAGTTCTCACTGGTGGAAAGATTTATGCTCAATATGTGAAGTAAACAATGATTCTAATTTGTTTGACAGGAGGATAAGATGGAAACATGGAAAAGGAGGTACTATAAAATTTTGGAAAGACTGTTGGGTGGTTGATAGGCCACTTAAGGAATCATTTCCTAAATTGTACTCAGTCTCAGATAGCAAAGAGATGGTAGTGAGTGAGATAGGTGATTAAATTAGTAACGAGAATAGGGAAAAGTTCATATTGATGTTATCATTAGAGAACATAATTGTTTGTGTGGGAACAAGGATTGAAATGACAGCTAGTGAGTGAGATATCCACAATGCAATGAAATAAAGCTGCTCTGGATGCGTGGTGCTGGATGGGGGAGGATACAAAAGTATACAGCCCCAATCTGGTTATAAGGCTCTGTTAGAAGAAGATGTAAACATACATTTTGAAGGGTGCGAGGAAGTGTGAGACCTCAATATACCTGGCTCAGGAAAGGTATTTGGTTGGCAAATATTAATGGGTAGAATGCCCTCTAGGATGAATGTCGCGAGAAGAGGGATTAATATACAATGCAACCTCTGCCTACTGTGTATGAAGGAGGAGGAAACAATACAACATCTCTTCACATATTGCGAGGTCTCCCAAAGAGTGTGGGATAAGTGTGATAGGTGGGTTAAATTAACCACTGTTAGGAATAATGACATTATCAATCATTTTCGAAAATTTTATGCGATTGGTCTGAGTAAGAAAGCTAACATAGTTTGGAAGGGGATGTCGTTGGCAATAGTGTGGGAAATATGGAAACATAGGAATAAAATTGTCTTTAGGAATGGAATAGTGGATGATGTTGAGATTTTTGCAATGGCACAAGTGAGTACTTTGCAATGGACTAAGACTGGCAGGCAAAAAGTACATTACTCTTTTTCGGATTGGTGTCTTAACCCACGAGAATGTCTGGTACAACTTAGGTAGTGTTTGAGGAAGAGTATTGGATGAGTGATTATTCTTGGGTTGGTGTTGCGGTAGGTAGAAAGGGTACAAGGTTTGTTTTGTATTCTTTTGTAGGTACAACATGACAACTCTAATCAGCAGCATTCCTACAAAAGAAGGAGCGAGGAAGCATAGTACACTTTCCAATGATAGTTGTGACAGCCGTGAGAGGGGGGATAGAAATGTGATCTGCAAGATATCCAATTGTATGCATAGAAGAGTGTAATACAGCAATGGAAAGGATTTATAATCAGCGCATTTGGAATTGTAGGTGTTTAGGGTGTAGCTCATTATATTTTATAATCTGATCTTGTCTTTGGTGCTCTTTCGTGTACAATTTTTCTTCTTGTAATAAAGTTGGAGTACTCCTGAAGTACTCCCATTTTCATTCTTTGCTGTTAAAAAAAGAACACAATACTCAATTTACAAAACATCCATGTATGTAATTTAACTACCAACTATAGCACAATAATTTTTAAAATTCGATATGATTATTGTCCATTAACCAAAAGTATCTCATGTGTCTATTTTTTACTTTAATTAAATTTATTTATTTTAAATTAGTTTTAACCTGATGGTTTGCACTAAGTCATGGTAAGAATTGATTGAACGTGGAAAATAGAATTTGGTTTAAATACCATGATACATTTATGAGACATGTTAAAAGAAATTATGATGATTTTGAGTCCACTTTAAAATAGTTTTTTTTAAAACAAAAAAGTAATATAAATAGAAGTATTTTAACAACACTTTCTACTACCACAACAATAACTACTCAAACTTCTTCAGACAATAGTTATTATCTCAAATTGTTGATTCCTGTGATATGTTTGATGCATCTTTCCACACCTCTTCTCCCACAATTATTGACATATTGAATTCATTCAAACCAACTACCGTGCAACAGAAAAACTTGTTAGCACAATCCTCCTCTTCACACAAAGAACTCACATTCTCAATTAATACAAAGGATGCACTAATTCTAAGGTATGAATATTGTAACCACTTCCTCTCAACAGCCCTGCAACCACTAGATTACACTCCCCCCTAGACTAGATTAAACACACTACACCCAACTCATTCCCCCATAGAGAACATAATAAAAAAATCTCTCAAGAGTGTATAAAGGGCAATTATAATGGCAACATAGTTCAAACCCCTACACACAGTTCACAACCTCAGTACAAAACCCCGTGAACTTCAAAAGATCCTAACATAACCTCCCATTAAACTAATCACTCTAGATATTTTTTTTAACAACGAAAAATAAAATTAATAGGAGCGTTTAAGGAGTGCTTCAACCCTAATACAAAAGCACAATTCGAAAACAAAATCCCTATCCTATGTCCAAATCCTCCACACACAAATACCCAACCAAAGTGAAATAATGTAAGTGCATGCAATGCACTTGTCCTACAGCCAAGATTTTATCCACCATTGTTAAAAAACACACTACAACAAGAAAACTCCACAAACTATATAGATATAAGTAGAAAGGTAGTAAGAGTGCTAAATCAGCTAGTTTCTCCTAAAGCATCTAAATTCTTTTGACCTTCCAAAGAAATGTGAATCTTGTATCTCCTCTAAGCAGAAGACCTCGCAAAATCCTGAAGATGTAATCTGCTCCTTCTCCAAAAAATCCTTGATGGGTCTTCTATTACACACCAAATAACCTGCACAAAAGAAAACACCAATATTCTTCCTACGCATAGTCTACTAACCATCTATGATCCCACCCCACAACCCAAATGTAGGTACTATCACAGCCAACATCCTACTACATCTGTTTTAAAAATTCAAAAGGGTTCATGAACCATTCCGAAAGCGACCCTTACACTCTAACTCCACTAAACTTAGCCTAGGCCCAAGCATTCATTTGTACTAGTGCAAAGATCTCTACCTCATCAACCTTCCCATTATTAAAGATCAACCTATTTCTATGGTTCCAAATTTCCTTTGCTAGTACCAACCACATTCCTTTCCACACTTTATTGGCTTTAACACTGAGAAAACTTAAGAAAAATCCACAAAATGACTGTCAACTTCATTGCTTCTCGTCGATGAAATCCCTAACCACTTATCACACTTTACCCACAATCATTGTGCAGCCTCACAAGTAATTAACAGATGTTAAATAGTTTCAACCTCCTTAGTGCACAACGGATAGTGATTTAACCCCACCCCCACACCTCTCCTCTCAAGATTGGCTCTAGATAGGAGCCTGTCTAACAAGGCCTTCCATCCAAAGATCTTAGGTGTCCCTGACACCTTGAAGTCCAATAAATATCTGAAGCACTCCCTATGTTGACCATGATGATCCTCCCTCAAGGCTCTATATCTTGATTGAACAATATATCCAACTTCCTTCTTCCCTTGCCAACAACACATATAAGACATATTCTTATTCCACTTAACAGACAAAACAGTCTCCAATAATTGTGCTTCCAGACATTTCTCCCATTCAAACAGTTGTCTCCTTCACGGGATGTGCCAAATGAACCCTCCAAAGGACCAATCTTAGTCCACACACCTAAATCCTTGATCACCTTGTATTTTGCATTTGACACCGAATATAATATAATAAATTTATCCACTAATGAACCGTCTCTTACTCACCAGTGTTCCCAAAATCTAATCTTGTTACTATTGCCACACTTCCACCTAATTCTTCTATAAAACCAATTGGTCTCTCTATTAACATCACATAGAGCCTAAATCACTCCAAAATTGGAAAAAAAAATACCATGGACGTGTTATTTTGCATTTAAACCAAGATTACCCTTTAATAGTAGTCAGACAGAATATTTCGTCATCCATAATTCCATTCTTGAATACACGTCCACCTTAAAATGGTAATGAAATGGACTAGGATAGTTTGGTTCCAGGTTGGGCACAATAGAAATTTTAATTATAACGTTCATGTAGTTGAAGGTTATTTTTGTTTATGTTGTATATTTCATTGTATTTGTCCATTTCATATCCATGTAATATATTATACACATATGTGATAATAATCATCATGAAATTTTGTGTTTCTTTAACTCAACCACAATAACCGATAAATTAGTAAAGTAAAAAAATATTAAATGAAACATCATTAACTTAGGACATAACATACATATATTGAAGATCCCACGTCACACAGATAAGGCCTTTCAATTAAAAAAAAGGAAAAAATAAATTAAAAAAAAAAAAAACTAACGTTGAGCCTAGGAGGGCTTCTGCTTAAGGAGACCCTTAACAATGGACTTAAGGTCCAGATACGAGCAGTCATACATAGGAGAAGACTCAACAGGCCTGATCTCCCAAAAAGGTCCATCTCCTCGGCAGCTTCATTCCAATATATATTTAACATATGGTTTCGTTGTTGCTTTTCTACAACTCCCAAGTGGTGGCCACAATATTAGTAAGTCAATTTATTGAAGTGTGCAAATAAATTATGACATAGTATTTTTTTTTTAAAAATATGCATAAATATACGAACAACTTTTTAGGATTAGTAGTAAAAAACTGTACTAAAAAAATTATCAATTTAATAATAAATGTTTCATGTTAAATTAAATATTAATTAATATATTAAGGTATGGTGAATATAATTAATAATAATACAAGGAACAATACAATTAATATTTTTATTGCATTTGTTTATATGCTTGGGATAGTATTAAGCTTTGGCTATACTTGGTTGGCCATATAATCCCTTCTCGTTAGGAGTTCATATCTGTATTTGTTTGAAAGCTTACATAATTTTGCTCTTAACTTATGTTTTTACTATGTTTGCAGAGATTGCTCATTTTAATTGGTCTCATAAGAGATATCATGAAGATTTTTCTACATGAAAGATCTCTTGAGTAATGTGTTAATATTGTTTCACGCTAACAATCCTTCTAAAATGACCGAATGGAAGCTCTACAAAGACTATCAATCTCTTATTATCCTTCCTTTTACTATAATATTGATAAAAACTATTTGACCTAAGTTTCATAAGTTATGTGAAGTATCAAGTTGTTACTTGAAAAAGAAATATGTAATTAATGTTACAGGAAAAGAGCATTTAATGCATTTATACACATGAACATAGAGAGACACAACATGAAGGAAAAGACATTCACTTACATTCCAATTAAAAAAGGATTTACAATGACTCTTTCATAAGTCTCTATATATAACATATATGCCTTTGAAAGAAAACTCTCACAATCATTGGCACAAACTTACAATCAGTGCATAGAGAGCAAAACTTAAGCCCCCAACCTCATCTCATCAATAAATTGTGTTCTCTAACTATTTAGAAAATTGAACCTAATCTTGTATATGTGGTAAAACACAACGCCACTTTTAGTAAACTAACCACATTCATATTTTAGATATTCTTTATAAATTGTTATTTAGTTAGGAGTGATTGCGTTTCAAACGATATTTAATCTTACCTAGAAATAGTTGCAATCACATAATGCTAAATTATAATCACGACTAATCGGGGTCTAAAAAATATTCGACTTACTTTTATATTAATATATAGTCTATCAATAGAAAGTTGATCAAAGAAATAAACATAATTTGAATTTAGGGTTTAAGATTTAATATAAAAAATATCAAACATAAATACTTCTTTATGCTAATATTTTTAAGCTTCATATTATTGAAATGTGACTAACTAAAAAACGGAAGTCACTTTTAATCAAGATGTGTGAAAACTTTTGATAATATGTCTGCGATGTTAAAACTGCATCTGACTATCTTAATCATTAATCTTGCAAAAAGAACTTTACAGTGATATCATGAAAATCTTTTAAACAATTTAATATACAATTCAATCTTCATTTTTTATATATTTTATATATGTTTTACATTTTTAATATCCTCCATGAAGACAACTAGAAAAGGACATCAAACACCAACAAAAGTACAACTAGTTTCGAAAATTAATTTATGATAAGTCCATATTGATTTATCCTTTATCAACTCCATGGAATCCTAATCTGCCAAAAATCTTAGTGTTATAATCGTTTTTTGAATTAAACAAAATGTAGGGAAAATGAAATGATGTGGATTAATCTTAAAATTGAACATGTAACTTATGTTTATAGAATCAAATCTAATTCGTTTTAAAATATATTATTAAAATATTAGTGGGTCTAATAATAATAATAGGATTGAAACACTATGATGTTAAATTTTTTTAAATTATTAATTAATCTATTAATATTCATAATAGCAAAAGATTGAAATTTATTATCCCAATAATAAAAATAGTAATAATAGGATTGAAACATTATCATTGTTAATTTTTTAAAATTATTAATTAATTTATTAATATTTATAATAACAAAAAGATTTAAATTTATTAGCCTATTTTAATTAAATTATAAATTCTCATCATTATTTCTATAATTCATCTTCCAATAATTGATTAATACTAAATTTAATATATCTTAATCATTAGGTCAAAATGGTTCACAATTATTCTTTTGACAATATACTTGATAGGAGGTATACAAAATCCCACTAATATATCTTAATTAGGATTATATTTTGACTTTACTACATCACGTTATTATATAGATAAACAATATGGCTAGCAAATTGATGATAATGTTTATGTTATTAGTAATGTGAACGTTGTTGGCACTATAACCACTTCTATCATCTGCATATTTATAGTAATTTTGGTTTTAGGGTTGATTCCTCTACTTGATGCTTGACCTTTGTAGTACTCTTAATTTAGTGTTAAAAATTTTCTTTTCCAATGAAAATGCCTTGTACTCTTATTACTTGACTCAAATGAAACTTTCATTTCAATTCAAGCGTTTTAAAACTGTAGAAACAATAAACTAAAAACACACTCACCATAAATATCTTCATTCATTTTCGACCTCCAAATAATGAATCTAACACCCGAAAGAAATATCTACGTCTAACTTTTCTTCTGTGATTTTACACACGATATAGCTCCATCTCTTGAATTTTTACTTAAATGCAAATAATATATAATCTGATTTATTAATTAATAATTATTTTTAAACAAATTAACATCGAAGCATTAATGCAGCATTGGTACTCAACTAGGTTATTAGCTCAAGACTGCTACAAAACAATAAAAGTAATATTGTTAAAGTAATATTGTATTACGGATTTTCCTATCAACACTCATCAAGAAATAATTACATTAAAATTGTTAAAGAAAAGTAATATTTTTGGTGTCTGTGAGTTCATTAGTAAAAGTTATATTTTATAATAAATAATCACCTTTTATAATATATAGGAGTTTTTGATTGGTACAACGTTGAATCTGTTTACATATGACAAACATACAGAGAGCAGATTCAAATTCAAATTACTGTCAGATTGAGCAGATGATGCATGGAAAGTGTTGCAGGTGATGCTCCTCTTGCATTACATTACAAGAGGGTAGGTGGCACCAAAAACATTTGTCAGATCAAACGCATGCATTAGTATGAATTATCGGTGGATTCCTTATATTATAATACATTGGTATGCATTAAACGACATAGAACTTTAACCCAAACATCAGAAACATTATCGATGGATGTTTTATACCATGACATGTATTGGTATACATTAAACGACATTAAACTTTAATCCAAACAGGCAGAGTCGCCGGATTTCTTATACTATGACAGATCAAAGACATGCATTAGTATGCATTAAACGATATAAAACTTTAATCCAAACATCAGAGGCAGTGACAATGACAGAATTTATGTATTACACTTGTTGTTATAAATAACTTTGGATCCTCTAGAAGACAGATAGATCCTCTTAATGCATCTCAGCAGCATCTACTGTGTTACAGAAGCCTATAAGCCTTGGGATGTAACCTGATCATTTCACTAATCACCATTTTCTATGCATTGAGATAGGCAAATGTTTTGTATTAGGCAGCGGCTAATACTACTCTATGCATTGAGATAGGCAAATTTTTTGTATTAGGCAGCTGCTAATACAGTAGTATTGTTTTTATAACCTAATTCAGCATCTCAATGATAAATTAATGCGTTGATGTTAATTTGTTAACATTTTAAACAATTGGATTAATTCCACACATATCAATGTCTTCTTATAGGACAAATTATCGGTGAATTTTGTTTGCATGCGGAACTAAGAAACATGCCTGCATAGTTGACTATGACAATGCATTTATGTATATAAGACCTTCTAAGTTCCACGCATGTCTGCCATTTTTATACATATTCAACGTTTTACCAATCAAATTCACTATCATTTATTTTCATCTGTATCTATCAAGCGTAGGTATGAGACACGATAACTTTCAAAATTATGATTTCTAAACAATTTTATCTTTTCTTTTTCAACCACACATTACTTTTCTCTGTCCTAGATAATCACGTTTTAAATGTGAAAATCTACCTTTGTTTAATTGAATTAATATTATATATATGTCTAACTATTAATATAGGTAGAAATAGAAACTTGAAAAATAAGCTTGGTATATAGATGTTTTTAACATATTTCATTTAAGTGTTAAAAGACTTTGATCATTCAATTATCTAGATTTTTAGCGGTAATTTGGATGTTTTATTGTATTATAAGTGATTATTATTTTTTTCTTATTTAGATTAAGTACTGTTCATCGAGAACTGTTTTAAATTTTGTTTAAAATATTAAGTTTTATTTTAATGAATTAAAAACATATTTAATTTATTAAAATATGCTTAAATTTAGTTGGATTGAAAAACAAGACATTTTAATTCATTGCAAATTGTATCGTGAATAAATTTGTATGACAGTGAAATTATATAACATAGAGAATGTAAACAACCCCTCCTCTCTTCTATGTCCTCTTGATCCAACCCACACTCTTCATCTGTTATTTAAAGATTGTTTATATATACATCTATTTATATCTCTAACACTTCTCTGCTCCACATCTTTAGGTCTCTTTTAAGACTTTTGAATTTATCTCTTAAAATCCAAATTTCATTAACTGTAAAATTATATCTCAAAAAGCTTTCACAGTTTCCAAAAACCCTTTATAATTTTCCCACACGTTTATCCTCCTAGATGGTTTAGGTATGAATTGACAAATAAACAATACTAATAGCTTACTTCACTAACTTTTTTTTTTTCTTTAACAACAAAAAATAAATTAAATTAAAAAGGTGCCCCAATCTTATAAAAAAAACAAATAATAATACTATCTTTTGCAATTGATAATTCGGGAGTCACAAAATTAAAGAGAGTGTGATTGCAAAATTTATAATTTACTTTTCGATGAAATGTTTTATTTAATTTAATTTATTATTTACTGTTAAGAAAAAAGGGATGTGTTAAATGAAATTATGATATTTTTGTGCCAATATCAAAATGTGAGGTAACGGAATAGTTTTTTTTAGGTTGGGAATAATAGAAATTTTAATTATAACGCTTATATAATTGAATGTTGCTTTTGTTTTATGATTGTATGTTTGATTGTATTTGTCAATTTTTCCTGATCCACGTAGGATGTCATATCCATATGATATTAATCATCATCAAAGTTGCGTTTGTTTAACTTCACCACGATAAACAAAAAAATAATAAAATAAAACTAAAATATCATCAACTTAGGTCAAAACTAAAATATATTGAAATTGACAAAAAAAACACACTAGAAATTTAATAAAAGAATACATAAGAGTAGTAGAGTCACTCTATATTTAACAACTCGTCTAATTCTATTTTTTTGCGTAACTAATCACACATTGTACATCATTCTCATCTTCAATTGCCACTGATCGATAAGAATTTCTTTGTTTATTCGTTGTTAGTGGACAACGATAACATAAATCAATAGTGTATGATTTGCCATATGAAATAAGTCCGAAGATCTAGAATGGAAGAGCAAACCTCTAGGATTCAACTCAAGAAAATGTGTATCTCCAAAGACGTTTGCTTGACTGAAAAATATGACTAACGGTGAAAATTCAAGTGTTTTGATTTTGTCATGTAAAGGTTTGATGCATTTATAATTCAAGGGATTTCAACGTCTGCGTTTTGGAGGCTGTAAGATAAGGTTTTATGCCACCGAGAAAAAATTACATTAATGTATTTAGAAAGTAAAACAAAATAACCAAAAGTTGGATGAAATTGTAAAACAAGAAATAATATTGGTAGAAATTTGAAGTTAATTTTCATTTTACATAAACTTTTGAATACCTACATGACCTGGAATAATTCCTTAACTAATTTTGTGACTTAACTTGTGCCTATGCTACTAACCATCTTAGGATTCTCTATTACCCCATTTCTGCATTGTCTTTTAGGTATAAAACGTTAGAGTCTTAACCTTTGCATGGCTGCCATTTGTATCCAAGAACCATGAATCAGTTTCTGTCATTACTGTTTTGCTTTGGTTTTTGAAAAAAGAAGAATTGGTTGAAACTAAAACGGACCATTTTTCTTAATTATTTCCAGAAGAAGGCACAAAACGTATCTGGAACAGCAATGCATTGATGCTTTCTTGCATGGCAGTTTGTCATAATGGAAAGCTGGACATCAGAAGAAGCCATAAAACAGCAATGTATATAGTTGGATTCCCTATGTTATATTAACGCTTCAATTAATTCCCTATGTCAATTTTTGTTAAGAAAATAACTATTTCAATTAATATATAATATCAAGTATTCACTTTAATCTTTTAATTTACACTTTTTCTACTTTGGTTATTACATAAATCATGTCTATATATATTATTATTAATAAATTAATCAAATCTACAAATATTATTACAGCAGAACAAATTCAAGATATATGTAGCCAATAAATATATATAAAAATTTTGTATACTGTATAACAAAGTCTCAAGACTCATTCCCAAAGCTAAATTTTAATTACTCAAAACATTTATCATAACCGATTTTAGAGAAGTATCAAATGCATTCACTCATTAAAACATTAGGGAATCAAATAATATTTTTCTACTTATGAGACAATAAAGAAAAATCAAATTACATTTATTTGATAATTAATTTTTGGGGATTTATTATTTTAATTACTCATTTTGTATACTTTGTTCACCTAGTTACTATATAAATTTATGAATTAAAATATATCTTCTAAAAATATGTCTTTTTTCTTTTAACCCTTCTTATAGCTTTTATGTAACCAACATTATATAACATTAATTTGTTTTGTGAATCATAACAATTGAATTTTGAATATTAAAATATGGAGATTTATTTTTATATTCTATAGTAAATATATTATTATTGATTTGAAAAGTTCATTTAATAAGCATATAATTCCAAATTCTTATATGATTCATAAAGTTTGTAAAGATACCTACAAAATATATATTATAAAATTAAAATGAATTGAACTAAATAAACTATTATTAATTATTTTTCATATCAAGTTATATTAATTTAGCTCGTGTGAAATATTTACAATGGAATAGTTTCAATTCAATAAATTAGTTGTGAGAAATTTGATTAATATTTTTTTTCAAAAATTGTTCGTTTGTCTTAAAATAGGGGAAATAATAATATGATGTAATGGAAAGAGAAAAAAATAAAATAAAATAAATATTATGAAACAATTAACGATTAATTATAAAATTTATAGTTTTAAATATAAATTTTTCTTTCTTTAATTACTTTTATCTTTTAAATTCAATCTTTGTATTTTATATAAAACTAGGATGAAACTGATAAGTTTTATGTTTACTAATTTAAAAGAAGTTTTGACACACTTTATCGGAGAAGTTTAAATAATAACATATTTATTAAAATCAAATTTATATTTAATTATTTTTAAAAAAATCTAACTAATGGCTTAACAGTGTTAATAAAAAGTATACTTTGTAACTTAAAACATATAATGAATAATTAATGTATATGCAGGCAAATTTTATAAAGTGGTGTAATTTATTAAAGTATTTTCTAAAATGTACGAAAGTTTTTTTAATTACTCATGAAATGGATAAATTATGTTAGGTATGATTTCTATACGAAAAGATCGTATTATCTGGATATAATTTTACTTAAGTAAAAAACAAATTGTGATAGACAGACAAGATTTATGTAACAAGGGTAATGTATGAGTGTGAGAAGATTTTCATTAAGTCATCAGATGACACGATTTTTTCAATATTAAAATCGTATTAAGTTTACATAATTTTTATGTTGTTACTAATAAGTAAACTTGAATTAATCTATTGAAAAAAAAATGATGAAAAACGATTTAAAATAAATAATAGAAAATTTAACAAGTATTTATTATAACGTGACATTCAAATGTAGAACTCGAAAAGATTAAAAATACATTAATATTAAAACGGAAAAAAAGGAGAAATATTTTTACTAACTAGGTTTTGTAAGATGTGTAATATTTGTAATTATAATGGAGAAATGAATAATTAAATTTAAAATGAAAGTAGTGTGAAAATAGAAGTTATTTAGTTTTTGATTACAAGAGTAAGTGAACTCATCAAACGGGTTAATTAAAATATTACTGTCATTATGCAACTTCCTTTATTGTGATCTTGGTTAAGCTAATAAGTACAAGTTTTAGTCTATTTGGAATTGATTCATCTATTTTGTTATGTATACAAGTTGTAATTGTTATTCTGGATTCCTTTCATCTCTTGTAAGGGTCGGGTATAAAATTTGGACTCGTGTAAAGAGACTAATGATCTTGATTTTGAAATGGATGAAATTGTATTTTATAGGCTTTGTAAATGTTGTGGAGGGTGTAGACGCGGACAACTCATTGTTTTTGAACTTTTTGTTGAAATTCAAAGCAATATGTCTTATGCAAAAAATGGGAAAAGTCCATCTCCTTCCCAGGAAACGTTCGGAGATTGCAATGCTAACAAAATGGTTGTTCCTCTATCAGTGATTAGGAAAATATTTGGCTGAGGTGTTATGTACTCATGCAATAATTGGAAGAACTATATCATAACTTCCTTTATTTCACTTCAACAATGGCAAACGAAAGAGGAAATATGTTTTGGTTTCCATCTTGGAAAATTGTTGTCAACAAAGTACCATGATATTTTTCGATGAGGCATGTGCCATCAACTTGTACTATAGGCTTGAAGTAGTTGAAGTCGTCAATACAAGGCTTGAAAGCCCAAAAGGCACACTCTAAGATGTAAATCGAGTGATCCTCGACATCGTAAACTACAAACGGATGACTTGTATATTGAACAATGGTACCCAAAACTGTTTGTAGAGCTTGCAACCATCTCAGAAGATGGTTATATGATTCCTCTTAGTCTCCAATTTGCATTGTTAGTGCCTTTTGTTTTGCCTTCCAAGATTTTTTGAGTGATAGAATAGCCATGAGGATTTTGAATGCTATTAAACTTTTAGAGGATGTGGGATTATAGTTAGGTCTTCCAATTGATGATGAAGTTGTAATCAGATTAACGTGTAGCGACTTGATCGCAGCATGTGGACATTTGCTTGGAGCAATCTCGCTAGCAAATGTTGTATTAGGAAACACTATCAAATTGTCTTAGTTGAACAACACATTTCAGCAACTCCCGGATGATGCGATTGATGATGTGGTTGTATACTATGCACAAGCACATATTCTTACACTTATTGGAAGTTTTTTGATGTCAAACACATCGGGCAACATAGTTCACTTGATGTACTTATTATTATTAGTTGATTTGGATAACATCTTCAATCATATTTGGGGTTCGGTTGTGTTGGTATGCCTTTACCATACCATAGATCATGGAATAGACTTTAACTAAGAGAACATTGGTGGATGTATGTTCCTTCTTCAATGTTGGGCATGGGAATGTATAAAATCTTTATCACCATCTTGTTCGCCATTAAAAGTTGAAGAACGTAACACTGGACATGATTTTCCACTGTTAAAACATAAAACTTTTGATGCAAAATATCTTCAAACAAAAACCATATCTATTATAACTTCTTCTAACCTAATGAAAACCTGTATTGTGTACATAAAGTGGCTTCGTGTACTGACGCACTTTACAACCAGTACAATGGCTCTTATCTAACTAACATTGGACAACTTAGAGCCTATAGAGATTATGTTTCATATCAAAATTCAACTCAAAATTAGTCTCAATTGTGCAATAATTTGACTTGTTATTGCAGTTCATTTAGAATCCTTACACGTAGGTCGATATTGCTTCGTTCATAACTGGTGAGGTATATATTGTTAGTTGTTTAGTACTGCCCTTGATTTGTTTCGGAACTGCCGAATTCCACCAGGCTAATAGGGTCATGTGACAATTTGGTTTTCGACAATCCATTCTAGTTGACCATTAAATCTTGATCAGGTTCATAAAAGATACATGAGAGGCAGAATAGAGTAATATTGGCCACAATACCATGAAAGGTGGATAACAATGTGAAATAATTGACAAAACCGACTTTGAAGAAGTTCAATTTATTGGTAATGGTCATTTTGTGACACAACAACATACATCCAATGGTACTTTACCCACTATCTGCTATATTATGTCTCCTAGACAACCAATTGATGACGATGTAAGTTTACATATGACAATTTTTAGCATGTATTTGTACTTCTCTAAAATTTTACATTTCATCCCTATAGTACGACACAATTGAAGACATTGAGCCCCACCCTATAAGTCAAGATGTTGAATATTCTTCTCACATTTCATAGTTTCATGAATAGTCATTTGATCAATCCAGTCACTCGAGTCTTCAACTCCCTCCACAAAGCACATTTATGTATAATCAAGCCCAGATGTCATTCTAGTCCCTTTTAAACCAGTTTCCATCCACATATCACATTTTTTCTTATCAAATGCTTGTTTTTTTGCCTTCACCAAATATTCTTGCAACTTCATCCCTCACCCCTCGATCTGCATTTCATCCCTCTCATTGACACACTATTATCAATAAACATGGTCTGTGTAATAGTCGAATATTGAACATCACGACAATGATGATGAGAATAATGATGATTCTATACAACCTCCACCCCACGAAACAAAATCCAAAAGATAAAGAAGAAGATCACCGTATAAGACGTCATCACATAAATAATTTTTTCTCATTGTAATTTTATATCTATAAATTTTTATGTTTTACTATTGACTTTGTGTATACTTCTCAATGTTAAATATAATTACAACTAAAAGTTAAATATATGCACACAATTTTTAGTAAAGTACATCAACTAAACAAAATTAATATACACTAATAAATTTTAAATCCTAAATTCTTCCGACATTGACTCGAACATAATCCAAACCAACTACATATGTCAGTTCAAAATACAGTAAATTTTATAAATTTATCAAACATTTTGTCCTGAAATAATATATTTTATTTACAAAATGCTAATATAATACATGTATATATATAGCATTTCAATTAAAGTAATACTATTATAATTAAAGTAAAAATGTGGTGTGCAAATAGCAGTAACACTCGTGCTCGTGCTGGATTAAGAACAACAAAAATCATGTCCATTCGACATAATGACTTAATACAATTTCTAACTTAATACTAAAATAAGTACCTGCGTGATTAAATTTTTTTTCTTACGTAAAATCGTGTCTAACTAATATAATTTCTTTATTTCAATATCGTATCTAATTGACTCGATTTACTCAATTTGATAATTAATTTTTTTATCCATTTTAGATAATACTAAAAAAAATATACATTAATCTAGGTACATAGTTCATTCATTTATTTAGGAGCACATACATATTTATATAAAAAAGGTTTTTATCATTTTGTAATTTGGTATAAGGATTTTATACCAAAAAATCTTATCTATAAATGAGACGGTAAACCATGACCAACTGTATTATTCCGGTTTTTTTTTTTTCTTTTTTCTTTCTAATTAGAAGTGAACGCGTTTACATATGGCAAACATGCAAATTTAAGATTCAAATTCATCTTCCACTTTTAAGATTTCATACATAAATGCCAAATTGATTGTCAGATTCAGCGGAGCATGCATGGAAGCAATTGTGAACACTCTTTTTAAGGTCATGCTTCTCTTGGCACTCTTTTAAGAGGGTTGGTGACAGCAATCGTTAATTGGTGGATTCCTTTTACTATCAAAGGCATGCATTGGTATACATGAGATAAAACTTTAATACTATTAATTGCTCATTTCATTAAACACTATTTTCTATGCATTGGATAAATTTCACGCATGCATCTAATATTTAATGTTATGGCCTTCACAACACAGATAAAGCAAATGTTTCTCATGTTTCTAAAATAATTGAGCATCTCTATGCTAAAATTAATACTTTGATGTTAATTTATTAACATTCTAAACCATTGGATGAATGGCACACATTTTAATGTTTTTTTATTAGTGAAACAATAGGTGAATTTTGTTTGCATGCAGAGCTAAGATACATCGCATGCATTGTTCAATCTGACAATCAAATTTGATATTTATTTTCATCTGCATCCACCCAGCTTTATTATTTTTAAAAAACTTTACCTTTTATTTTTCCACCCTGGTTTAGATAATTGTGTTTAAGGTGAAAATATACCTTTGTTTATTTGAATTAATATTGTTACAATCAGAAGCAGATATTGTAGATTTGCGTTTTTAATCTTTTTTGATAGTACATTATAGAGTATTTGAGATTAGTATATATATACGAGTTCAATCACATTTTTTATTTCTTATTTAATATATTTTTTTTATAAAAAAGGTTTACATAAATACATAACTTATTTTTCTTAAATAGATTAAAACATTCGTGCTTCACATTTAAATGTTTTTAAATAATAAATAACTCATTATATACTTTAAATAACTAACCATAACTTTAATTTTCATATTGTTTAAATCACTGCTTAGATTCTTATATTTCTTTAAAGATACATAAGAAGTAACAATACTTTTGGCAAGCATACAAACTTATCATAAATGTTAAATGGGCAAAAATCCAAATATTATATTTAAAAAAACTTACTAGACAGTTTATTTAATTATAAAAAAATAAATTATTTAGAATTTGGAAATAAAAACAATCCTTTTAATATATCATTCACGTAGTTGATAAAAGTAAAATTGATCGGTTGACCATTGGTTTCATAGAAATTACAAGGTTTAAGTTAAAAGATAGTGATTACTCTTGTTATAAGATTCCAAGCTGAAAAAGATATAATTAATTAATTAATTAACGAGAAATTTATATTTAAAATTTCATATTATTTATTAGAAAAATATATATAAATGAGATATTTAGGATATTCTAACTATTTTATAGTCAAATAAAACTGTATAAATATAGATTAAATCCCTTACAAGTTACATAATGTTATAATCTCATCTAATATAAAAAAAACTTAACAAAAGTAGTTATCAGCAATATTCAGGCTCGTACTTATGGATAAATAAATAGAAGCACCTTTTTATCATATCTGAAAACATATATATGTATTATGAGAGTTATTGTCCCATCTTTCTTTAGTACCTTAGTTCATAATTTTGGTATAAATAATTTTTCATCCACATGTTCTCTTAACCTTTGAACATTTTTATGCATTTCAAAAGTATAATAACCCAATCAGAATAAGAAAAAAAAAGGAATTCTTAAATTTAGCTATTATAACATGTTTTAACTTGAATTGTAGAGAAAACTTCTATAATATCAGAAACCCTGTTCTTGACAATAATATCATTTCTTAACTTCAAAATACACCACACTATTGTCAGTCATAATACTCTCCACAAACCAGTCTCACTCCTACCCATCCCAAAAGCACAAAATTCCAGAAAGTGTTCTTTAGCTAAACAATGGTGCATAAATTGCAGCTCTAGCCACCCTTCACACCTATTATATAAACTCCTAGACACTTCACAAGTAAAAAATAAATTACCTTAATTTTCTCCACCTAAATTACACAACCCTCACAAAGTCCTCCGAATTAGGATTCTTACCCTCAAAAGTTTATCTCTAGTGAACAACTTGTTTAACACAAGTCTCCATGCACAAATCTGGGCAGCTCGTGTAGCTTTTTTCCTTTCATAAAATTTGGAACACTTCCTCTTCATCACCAACCTCCTCTCCCAAGATTTTACAGTATTCATCATTCACAGTTTATTCAATTCCTTTCTTGCCTTTCCATTCCCAGTGATCTTGCAACTGCTCTCTTGGACCCCATTGTTGTATTGTAACCATAAACACATTTATACTCGCCTTTTCTCATTCAAACCAAAATTTTCTCCATCTTAAAATTCATTTCCATAAATAATCTTGTCACTCACCCATATCTTTAATTGTAAGGTGCTGTTGCAAGGAATTTGCATGTAATCTAGAGTATTCTTCTGATCTACTCCCTACCAGCAATCTACCCAAAACATAATTCTATTTCCTTTGCCCAGTTTTCAACTCAGGTGTTCATTAAACCACTTTCATTCGATACTATTCCCACATACTTTTTTCAAATCTGTCCATGTTGATTCTTTCATATTTGATTTATTATAATCTATATTAGGATTGTATAATTTCCCTCCACAATCCCTTTTTCTCTTTACCTAGCCTTTATTTCCACTTCCCAAATAAAGTCATGTTGAAAACCAAAATATTTTTAATCTCCAGACCTCGCTACACTTACTTCTACAATTTTTTTTCCATTTAACCCAAATTATTTTTTTCCAATCAGCTTCCCAACTTCACATAAACTGTCTCTAGATTTTTATCATTTTTTTATTTACAGCTTTGGGAATCTTAAACATATACAATATATCGAAATCTTCTGTAAGTTATTGATATTGTCTATATTAGTTGTTATTTTAATTTATTTAATAAGTAACCGTTCTTTCTTATTTATTTTTAGATATATATAATCATTTTATATGTTATAACCTCTTAAAGCTTCTTTTCATTTATTTTTTAGCATTATTTTTATTTTTAACAACTTCCTTTCATATATATTTAACTACATTAATAAGATACTTTAATAAAAGAAGGTAAAATAACTAATTTATCTTGTAAATTTATTTATTATTTATAAGTCATTGTAGAAGAGAATATGCTATTCTATGCAACAAGAAAATCCAGATCTTATTCACAAATGGTATTTCTAATTATTCCATCTTCTAAATCATATAATGTGATTTTGCACACAGGTAGAAGGGAAGCATCATTGCCAGAAATACCATTGCGGAGGAAATAACAACATTAATGGTATTATCTTTATTTTATGTTTTCTTTTCTTTCACCCTGTTGTTTGTCTCACATGGATTGGAATGATGAGATTAGATAATTATTTTATTTTATTTAATAGCTTTTCTTAATATTAATATTGTGTTGTTACAAAGGGTTTTACGGTACTATAGAACAGTGAGTTTTTCAATTATAATGACTTTTGCCATACTATATCAGTGATATATTTATTGATGAGCTAATGTCATTAGTATTTTTCAATAAGATTACTAGATACCTTGAAGTGAGAAATTCTTTTACATTGTCAATTCTCAGGCTATTTTAAATTTGTTCTTTCAATAACAAATAATACATGATTGAATAATACAAATCTAAGGATTTTTTTTTTTTTATGTGAAGATAGACAATAATATTTGAGATCATAAAATATCGTAATAGTTTGGAGTACATTAAAAAACAATCAAACAATTTGTTAAATATACAGAGTTTATGACTTATGTATTCTTTTATTAAATTTCTATTGTATCTTTTTTTTTTTTATTTCAAGACTGATATATGTGTGTTGTGTCGTAACTTAGTGATATTTTATTTTGTATTTTTTTATTTTACTAATTTGTTGTTTGTTGTGAAACATTGAAACAAGAAATAAAAGATATAATTTACAATGGTACTTTAAAATTATTTATATGATTTAAAGTAACATCCGTTTTATTATTAAATTTAGACTTTTTTTTCACCAAGCTTATTTATCCCTTTTTATTTATTTTATTATTACAAGCGTCCTTTATGTTTTGAGTATGATATATAATGTAATAAACTATTATTATTTTTAACAGACTATAAAATTTTTAAGAAACAAAATTTCACATACATATTCATATCATATCATAGTAACTAAGAAGAAACAAAATTTTACATATTCATAGGATGAGGCAAGTAGGTGTATTCCAGAAATTAATGTCTTGGAGATTGCTATAATATATTATGAGGGACAAGACTACTAGATCAACCTATAGGATTTAACTTCAATAATGCTTAAAAACTACGATTCATATTTCTTACTTTCCACAGTATTTATCGTAAACTATTTTTCTTATTCCCCTTAGTTAATGATTCTAAGATTCTTCAACTACCTACAGTTGTCATTATTTTTTATAAGACTTCTCCAAAAATCATATTTAGACTTTAAGACCTTCTTTCACAAAGACTCATCCTCACTGCCTAATCTCAATTGTCATTACTTAGACCCCAAAAAATATTTTAAGTCTCTAATTCTACACCACCCTCTTCTTTACAGTTACAAATTATATCCCAATTTATCCAATTAATGGATCACTCTTATAAAATCAGACTTATCATTTATGTCTCTATTTTATTTTTAGTTGTTTAAGATGTCAGTAACTGTGAGAAGAAATAGTAAAGATTAAGAGAATTTTTTATGGGACTTTTTTATGGACTCGGTCAAGAAGATAGAAAAATTGCTTGGATGAATTAGGATAGAGTTTATAAACTCAGATAAGATGATAAGATGGTGGTCTTGGTGTGGTATTGGAGTTAGATATGTAAATAGCTTTAATATAGCACTCCTAAGTGAGTGATATTGGATATTAAACATACAAGATGATTCTTTGGGATAGAGGGTTTTAGTGTCTAAATACTGGTCTTTGAAAAGTCTTATCAAATGTAATGAAATCTTGTCCGAATGGTGGAAGGATATTAGGAAAAAAAAATCAGGTAAAATTAATACTTTGATGTCAATTTGTTAAGATTTTAAACCACTGATAAATGACACACATTTCAATGTTTTGTTATAAGTCACATTATCGGCGAATTTTGTTTGGATGCAGAGTTAAGAAAAAAGCATGCATAGTTCACTATGACAATCAAATTTGGCATATGTATAAGACTTTCGAAGTTTCAACGCATGTCTGCCATTTGTACACACATTCAATATTGTACTAATCAAATTAACAAATTATTTATTTTCAATGCATCCACCAAGCATTGTTATTTTTAAGAAATTTACCTTTTATTTTTCTACCCTCTGTCTTAGATAACTGTTTTAAGTTTTGTTTAAAATGTTAAGCTTTATTTCAATGAATTATATAGCATAAACAATGTAACTATACCTATATAATTAAAGTCAGTGATTCAATTTAAAATTATCTTTATAAACGATAGTTAGAATCAATAAGAAATTTTAATTTTAATTTTTCCACCCTCTGTCTTAGATAATTATGTTTAAGGTGGAAATATACCTCTGTTTAGTTTAATTAATATTGTTACGATGGAATCGGAAGCAGATGTTGTAGATTTGCATTTTTAATCTGTTTTGACAGTAAATTATAGACTATTTGAGATATATATATAAATAATTTGTTAATTTGATTAGTACAACTGTGTACTTCGAAATTCTTATACATATGCCAAATTTATTGTCATAGTGAACTATGCATGCTTTTTTCTTGGCTTTGCATCCAAACAAAATTCGCCGATAACGTGACTTATAACAAAACATTGAAATGTGTGTCATTTATTCCGTGGTTTAAAATCTTAACAAATTGACATCAAAGTATTAATTTTAGCATTTGCTTTTTATGTGTTCTGGAGGCCACAACATTAAACATTATTATGCATGCGTGAAACTTATCTCAATGAGTAGAAAATGGTGTTTAACGAAATGAGCCATTACTACAAAGTATAGGGAAATTTCTTGAGAAATCATACGTTGGAATTATGTCAGTGTCTCTGATGTTTGGATTAAAATTTTATCTCGTTTAATGCCTATCAATCCATGCATTTGATCTGACATAGTAAAAGAAATCCACCAATTTTTGCTGTCACCAACCCTCTTCATCCACACTGCCAAAATTATTTTCTTTATCACCTTAAAAAAAAGAGTGCAACAATTGCTTCCATACATGCTGAATTTGACAATCAATTTGGTATTTATATATAAATCTTGAAAGTGGTGAATTTGATCTTCACTTATACATTGAAAGGGTTGGTGGCAGCAAAAACGTTAGTTGGTAGCATCACCCGTGGATTCCTTATATTATAACATCGTACTAGAGATTTTAGACAAGATTCCATATTCAAAAACCAATCAGACATTGAAAAAATAACTTCCTGAAGTTTGTAAATTTTGCCCAAAACCACCTTTTGATTTGAGCAAGGTAAAATATCTCCTCATTGTCTATAATTCCATTTTTAAACACTATCTTATTTTTATGGTGCCAAATTTTCTACACTATTGTCACCCACATGCCCTTTTAATTCACATTAACTTTTAAATTACACCAAACCCTCCAGAAACTCCTAAAATGGTTAAACACATAAGCATATCTAACAGATAGAATACGAATCTATTTATCACAACTGTCTCACGAATCCATTTATCACAACTGTCTCACACTTTCTGTGCTATTTCACATGTAAGAAACAAATGTTGAACAGTTTCTATATGTTTCTTACTAAACTGGCGTAAGATACAACTTAATACTACTCTCTTTTTAGTGAAATTATGTGAAGATTTGATAATGATAGTGATATTTTAGATCATGACAATTCGAATATGAGAAGACAACAAATAACAGTACTTTGGAGTCATTAAAAACAATTAAACAATTTGTTAAATATATAGAGTTTATGACTTTTATATATTTGTTTATTAAATTTGTGGTTTATTTTTTTTATTTGAAGGAATATATGTGTTGTGTCATAAGTTAATGATATTTCATTCTGTATTTTTTTTTGTTTTCATAATTTATCGCTTGTTATTGTGAAACATTGAAACAAAAAATAAAAGATATACTTTCATAATTAATGATACCACACTGAAACTTTATGTTTAAAAGTAATATTTGTTTATTATTAAATTTAGACTTTTTTTCACTGTACTTATTTGTTCCTTTTTATTTATTTTATTATTACAAACCTTTACTGAATATGACATATAACAAATTCATAGTAACTAAAAAGGGTGTATAAGACAAGTTTGTATATTCTAGAAATTAATATGTTGGAGATTGCTATAATATGTTGAAAAGTTATACTTTCACACTGCTGTTTATGTGTTATATTTATATTTATTTAACACTCATTTTATTTAATAAAATATTATATAATAATTTATTTTAGTACTAAGTGATTGTGCTTTATGCAGTTTTAAAGTATCACTCTAATATATCAGAATACTCATAATTTGATATTAGAGACAGTAAAATACAGTCACCTGAAATAAATTATTTTATTATTATATAATATATTATTAAAAAAAATACATGAATTTTATTTATCATTATATAATATATTATATTACAGTGAAAAGACTACTAAATCATGCTATAATATTTAACTTCAATAATGTTTGAAGACATGATATATAATATATATTATATATATTATATTATATAGTATGTTTTCACCATACTTATTTGTCTCTTTTTATTTTATTATTACAAGCCTTTACGTTGTGTATGATATCTAATGCAATAAACTATTATTATTTTTAATAAATTATACAACTTAATAAACAAAATTTCATATATTCATGGTAACTAAAAGGGATGGAGGAGACAAGTTTCTGTATTTCAAAAATTAATATCTTATAGATTGTTATATAAAGAATTATACTTTGACATTAATGTTTATGAATTACATCAATTTGATACCCATTTTATTTAATAAAATTTTATATAATAATAAATAATAATTTATTTTAATGTCAATGGTTATATTTTATCGTACACTCTTAATATGTTAAAGTACTTTTATTAAGAAAAGTGAACATCAAATAAATGTAATATATCTATTATTATATAATATATTATATTACTGAAAAAAAGACTAGTACATCATGCTATAATTATCTCATTAATGTTTAAAGGCGTGATATTATGTTTAAAGGCATGACAGAACATAATAAATTATAGAATAATGACCTCGTCAACAATAATTTATATTCATTTAACAACTCAAAATAATATTATTTTATTAAAATATGATAAAATATTATATTTTAATAAAATAATAGTATTTTTAGTTATTAAGTAAGTAGTTGTTACATCTAAAAAAACCCACCATTTAGAAACTTTAAAATTCTCCGATTAAAGAAATTAAAATTGACAATATTCTATTAAGAATTTGTAAAAGATTTCTATACAGTAAACAACATACAGTTGCTACATGAAAGAGAGATTATCACGGCGACATACGAGAAACCATACCTGTTATGTGAGAGAGACGGAGTCGTGATGGGGAAGACGAGAAACACACTTGCTCGATTAGAGAGAGGGAATAAACCTCAAATTTACAATCTTAAATTAAATTGTAAATGCTCTCTGTCATGCTAGACTACACTCCCTACTATGTGTTTTTTTTTTTTTTTGTCTCATTGTCATGTGTGGTTGTCATCTAGGTGTCATGACTCATGGCGGTATCAACATATTAGTACTCTTATTTAATTATTGAGTTCTGATATGTTGACACCGTCATTTGTCATTGCACCAAAATGACAATCACACGTGACAGTGAGGTGTAAAAGAAAAACACGTGACATTGAGTGTAGTTCAACATGACAGAAACCATTTAAAATTCAATTTAGGATTGAAAAATTAAGGTTCATTCATTGTTGTTGGAACTCCCTCTCTCTCACAAAGCAAATGTTGTTTCTCGTGTTCTGCCACGATTCTGTCTCTCTCACAGAGCAAGTGTCGTTCTGGTATGCCGCTACAACACCTTCTCTCACAGATCAACTGTTGTTTTTGTCATCGCGACTTTGTCTCCCCTTGGAAGTGGAGTTTTTCTCTAAGACTCTGTCTTCGTCTGCAGGTACGTTTTTTTTTTGTACAAGTCCATCTCCAGTTGCATGTTGTGTTTGTTTTTGTGTGGTGTGGGTTGTCATTTGTGGTACAAATTTGGTTCGTGGGTTTATTTTAGGGTTAATTTGTGGGTCGGTGACATGTTTTGGAAACTGTGATGTAGCATATGCAATAATTGATGAAAGATTTGAGTTTGCATACACATGTCTCCTCTCCCCAGTTTTAACATTCATGCATGTTAAACCGTTGTGGTTTGTTCAATTATACAACTTTCTAGATAAAATGGTTGTGAGAAAAGAAGATTGGGATGGAAAAGTATTGAAGGAAATCAACCATACAAGCAAACACATGTAGCATAATAGAGATTTCAAACACTAATTAACTAGTTCTACATCCTATTCCACATTACATCATAGCAGCATTTTATGCTTATTCTATTCAATATCCAGTAATAAACCATTGTGCCTCCTTTCCAATCATTGCCTTTGGAAAATGTGTCCCATACTTTAAAGGTTTTCCTTTTTAACTTGTTTCATTTTCAATGTAAGTTCATTCACCTGGTTTTGTAATAGCCCAAGCGATGATAGTTTAATAGTTAGCCTTGTAAAAGAAACAAAAATTAATAACGTTTGTATCTAACATCGTTTATAATTTGTAATGTGTATTGAGTGGTCGTATAAATAAAAAGAAAGAGCTTTAATCCTTTAGTTTTAAGCTATCATTATTCTTTAATTACAAAAATATTGGATAAACTATGTTTTAGTTATCTACTTCAACTAACATGCTAGTTGAGATCAATTTTAAAGTAGACATGACTTATAAAAAGTTTGATATAAAAATTAAGAAAAATATTAAAAATTTAATTTTACATAACATGGACTTATTAGTAAAGTTATACATATAAAATTATTCCTTAAAAAGAAGTAGAAACAATTATGCACATATAAAACAATTAAAAGAGCCACATTTATTTGTTAAACTCTGTAGATTTAAATGTTTAACTACTCAATACTTTATGAACACACTTTCATTTATGTATTCAAAGATGTCTTCTTATGCTTAGTTTTAAGGCCATTTATTAAGTCATGATCATAAAAAATTGAATATGCACTAAATGTGATCCTGTCTCACGTAAATGATATCAAATCTAAACCATTATATATTAACAACAAATCATATTTACAATTTCTACCTCAATTTTTCATTTCATCCAAAAAAAATTAATTCAATCATTATAAACAAAATTTATAGAGCAACTCATAATTACAATCATCAAATCTATCAAACATAAGTTCATTCATCTCTATCAAATATAGAGAGTATTCAGCTGTATAACACTACAATGGGTAATTTGAAAAACAAATCTTCATATTATGGCTAAACTTCCCTCTATGGATTGCTAGTCTTTCTTCTGTTCCTGAAATATGTGGTCCAAGGTGATTTAACAATCTTACTTTTTAGTTGATGTTGGGATTTTAACTTCAATCGTTTGTACATACTAGTCTGTTCACCTTCACCTTTACCTTGACCTTTTACATGAGCTCCAACTTCTTTAACAACTGCGGACGGGACGTCATATTTCTTTGCAAATTTTTCTTATTGTTGCATAAAAAAACTGTTTTAACTCCCTCAAACCAGTTTCAAGCCTCTGTATGAACAACTCTTGCTTTTCCAACCGACAATTAAATTCTTCAATTTTTAACAATCTTGGCATTTAGTCTTCAAACTCTTTGTTATGCTTATCTTCATGAGTGACAACTTTGAATGCTTCTTTCACATAAACGTGCCGAAACTCTAGCTTGAGCAAGAATAAATTAGACATTACCTATTCATCACCAAAACAACATAAAAATATTAATCTTAATATAAATTGCACAAATATAATTCCAATAAAAAATGTCACTAACCAAATTGTTCTTCAAGACTAATCCTTCCAAATAAGAATTCTAGGAAAGTCAATTTTACTTCTTTGAATGCAGCATCCATAACTCCGCCACACCCCATCTAAACAAAGCTGCAATTCAATAGGTTAAACAACAGGACTATTTTTTTTTCAATAACAAGAGGACTTTGGAAACACTTAAAAAAGGATAAATGTAGGTAATATTGTTTTTGTTTGAACAGCAAAAAATAAATGAAATTAAGAGGCACACTTTAGGTTGCACCAACCCTTATACACTTAGTAAAACCAGGGTCAACCTTTGATACACCATAAGAAAGACAAAACAAGGTACAACCAACCTAATAAACCTCAACAGGAGGCATAAGGGTATCTATCATTTAACATCTACACCCCTGCAATAGAACAATAAAGAGCTAAATAACATCAAGGTAAGGCTTGCCCTTTCAAAACTTCTGAACTTCGTCTGAATCCTTTTCTTTCACACATCTTTCAGATTTAATTGAGTCACACAAACTTAAGTACCTGCAAAACAAGCAAACTCCTAATGTGTTGTACAAGAATCTGAGAGCTATAACCCCGCACTCTCTCACCAAGTACCCCTCTAAAGGCCTCCTACATAACTACAAGCCTAAACCACTGAAAGGAGACACTTAACTGGTAAAAAGTGCCAATCAAAGTAAGAGACGAAGTTTCTCGACAACTTATACTTAAACCATAACCAACCCTTTAACTGTGCTAGACTAAAAATCTCTTCAACATCCACTACCCCACCACTAAAGACTACCTTATTTCTATGATTCCAGATCTTGGATATAATAACCACCCACATTCCTTTTCATAATGTATTGACCCTATTACTATGACCCAATAAATGAAAGCTCTGAAAATGAAAAGTGATATCCTCATGTCTGACTGTCACATTCCCAATCCACCTCTCGCAGTAATCCCATACTTTCTATGTCACCTTGCATGAACTGAACAAATGTTGAGTAGTTTCAACACCTTCATGACATAGAGGGCAACACGCATTCCCAGGTTGCACTCCTCTCCTACCTAGATTTGCCCTAGCCTATCCAGGAGTATTCTCCAAGCACAAACTATCGTAGATGGAGGTATTTTTAGACTCCATAGTAATTGAAACACCTCATCAGACTGCATTGAATCTTCTTATTCAGAACCCTGTAACCAGATTTGACTGTATAGTCTTGGTCATCATTACCTACCCAAATCAACCTATCCTTACCCTCCGAATTCCATTGAACTTTGGATATCATCCCAACAACTGCTCTTCTATACATTTTTCCCAAACAAATCTCTCCTTACGCCACCCTAGATTCCAACTCTAGCATCCACCACTTGAAATTAGCCCTGGATCAACAAGGTCACTCAACAAACTATCCTTACACGTAGAAATCATAAACAACCTTGGCAATTTTTCTTTCAAAACTCTATCCTCCGCCCACCTATCTTCTCAAAATTTGACACACCTCCCGTCACCCAAAATCCACTTAGATCTATAGTCAAACCAATTACTTTGTATTCCTTTACCGCAAGTCCAACACAAATCCTTCCACCACAGAGATTGGTTCCTATGTTCCAATGAAATATTCATATTCCTCCACGATCCATACCTCGCTTCCAAAATGTCTCTCCAAAGGCCCTCCTCTATTGTCACAAACCTCCATTTCCACTTAGTTAATAAAGCATCATTGAAGCAGCCAATGTCCTTGATACCCAACCCACCTACTGCAATTGGACTACAAACCTTCTCCCATTTCACCCAGGCAATCTTTCTTCCTTCAAATCCCCACCCCCAAAGGAACCGTGCCTGAATTCTTCTGATCTGGTTACAGACATCAATAGGTGCTTTGAAAAAGGAGAAATAAAACAAAGGTAGAACACTAATAATAGACTTAATAAGACATATCCGACCCGTCATGGATAACAACTTACCCTTTCATCTAGAAAATCTAAACTTAATTTTATTAACAATTGGATTCTAGAACTCAGTTCTCCTAGGATTACCGCCAATAACCATACCTAAATACTTGAATGGTACTTCCATCTGTCGACAATTTAAGCACTTAGAAAACACGAGTATATCTAGCTGTGATATGCCCACCAACCCCACCACACTCTTATGGAAGTGGTAACATCCCATATTTTTCATATAATAGAAACTTTATTGCATAAAAAAATTATATAATAAACTTGGATATAAAAATCCATACATTCATCATGTATTTCAAAATATACTTCTCTAAATAAGATTTAATAAAAATATCTTCGTAAAATTACAAATAAAATAAAATAAAGCTCTTCCAAAAATTCACTTGAAACTCACACCAACTGTCAAATCCTCTGCTCATGTGTAATATACACGATCATCGCAGTTTTAAAAACAAAACAAATACACAAAAAAGAAGGGTAAGCTAGAGAGTTTTAAGAAAATGTATTTTCATCAATCAAATTTCTATCTCCATCAAACACAAAAAAAAATCAAGCTTTCATATTTCATCTTATATCATACATATACTGACTCACAAACAAAAACACTAAACTCTCTACTTCCGGAAGACACTCATGCATTGAGTTAGACTCAGAGGTGTACACCTGTCATATACCACCCAACTGTTCCGATCGGGCTCATATTTCAAACCTCGGATCCCGTATGCACAGGGTTAATCCATATGTCCTATTCCGATCGGGCTTATATTTCAAACCTTGGATAGGACCATATGAACCTCCTTCGACTCTTCACAAACTGGTAATCTTCATCCATGTGAATCCAATGTACCAGTAGAGTCAGGATACCTCCTTGAATCACCAAACAAAGCACATCCTAATAATCTCAACACGGGTATCTCCTTTCCTGAAGATATTATGTCTCGATCACACACCACATCATTCACAAACATTGATACTACATCATACCATACATAAACATTGATTCCATTCCATTCATATTCATCTAATTCATATTTAATAAAATAAATAATTACAATATATATCTCAAAAACAGTCAAACTAGCTTCCCTTACCTCTATAGAGTAGAGATACTCAAAACCCTAAAATCACAAGCAACCTAACTTTGTTCAAGAATCTGATCAGACACTCTTGATCTACTCAACGCTAGGAATCTAGGGATGTCCTCTGATTGTCAATCTGATAACATATGAGATCACAAATCTAGAGAGAAGGTAGAAAACTTTAAAGAGAAATTGTTTGAGAGATTATGGTTTTCATAAGAATGAAATTGTATATCTTCTTAAAGAAAGAGAGAGATTTGGTAGTTTTTATAAATAAAATATCTTCTTAGAGATACTTGGTGGTTTTTATTAGAATAAAACAAAATATCTTCTTTCTTAGAGAGAGTTGATAGTATTTAAAATAAAACAAAATATCTTTTTTGAGAGATAAAATATCTTCTTAGAGAAATAATATCTTTTTAGAGAGAGAGAGTTGGTGGTTGTTATAAAAATAAAAAGTAAATAACTATCTTTTATTTACTTAAACAACTCTTATGTAAAAAAATAGGTATTATCTTATTTATCTCTAAAATTAAATTCTAGGTTAGTTTTTTATTCTATAGCTATTTTCTAGGGTATTACATTCTTCCCAACAACAAAATTTTCGTCCTCGAAAATTGACATACTAGAAAAAAAAAATAAAGATAAGTTTCTTTGATGATTTTCCTCCATCTTTCAAGTTGAACCATTAAACATGGCCTCTCACAAATACATTAATTTTAATATTTTAAAATATATTAAACAAGTTTCAATATATAAAAATAAATGTATTTTTAACCCTAAGCCCTGACACAAACTCAAATGACCTTAAAATTGCTTTGATTACTAATACATTCTGATATGAAGGTTCGCACAAAAAGATCGTGTTATCCGCAAATTGCAACAAGTCTACATGCACTCCCTATGGCCTCACCTCCACCCCTTTAAACAACCCAACTCTTTTAGCCTCCCTGACTAACCCATTAAGCCCTTCAGCAACTATGAGGAACAAGAACGATGCCAATGGGTCACCTTACCTAAGTCCCCTTTTCGGTTTAAATTCCTCCGTAGGGCTACCGTTCACCAGTATCGATATTGTGGCCGATTCCATGCATGCTTTAATCCATTTAATCCACTTACAATTGAATCCTAATCTGCCCAACATATAGTATAGAAACTTCCAATCCACCGAATCGTATGCTTTTTCAAAGTCAACTTTCACAATCACCCCATTTTTCTTTTCCTTCTTAAGGTAATCCACAGTCTCGTTTGTCTCGTTTGATACAAGAATGTTGTCCAACATACCCCTCCCACTAAGGAATGCTGATTGATTTATATCGATAATACTAGGTAATACCTTCTTGAGCCTATTAGCCATGATCTTAGATAAAATTTTGTATACACAAATCCTACTAGTGAAATAGGTCTAAACTCATTCAAGTTGGACGGGTTATCCTTCTTAGGTATCAAAGTTATGAACGAAGCATTACAACCTCTCGAAATAAACCCAGTACTCTGGAAGCTGAGAATAGCTCTACAACATCCTTACCAATAACCTCCCAATATTTTTTTACAAAAGTGAAGTTGAATCCATCTAGTCCAGGACACTTTGATCTACCACATTGACTCACAACTTCTAGAACTTCCACCTCAGTTATATTATCACACAATAAACCGTTATCAGTCCTTGAAATACTCTTAAAACACACTCCATCCAAATTTACCCTACTCATAAGACTTGCACTAAATCTACCCTCAATACCCCATAACCTGGCCTTTAACGTAAGACACATCCTCACACCAAACACCATTAATTCTTAACCCCACTATATCATTTTTTGTTGTCCTCCACCTCAATCTACAATGGTAGAACTTAGAATTTGTATCCCCGCTTTTCAACCATCCAACTCTCGCCTTTTGTTTCAACGTCGCTATTTCTTTTTCCTCCAGACTTCTCAGTTGGCTTAACATTTCCACCCTCTTAACTCTCATGTCTTCACTGAGGTTCTCATCATCATCCTGCTGATCTAAGTTCTCTATCTCCACAAGCAACTGTTGCTTTCTACTCTTTGTGTTACAAACAACTTCCTTATTCCACTGTTTGACTTCTATTTTCACCCATTTTAACTTTTCCTTTACCTCTTTCATATTGTTCCCTCGTGAGGTAGGAGCTTCCCAAGCTTTCCTCACCACATATTAAATCCTTCTGATTGCTGCCACACGTCAAATGTACGAAATGGTTTCGGACCCAATCAGTAACACTACTTTTGACAACTATCTCGCAATGATCCGACACCTGTCTACTCAGAACGTATTGTTTTGCTCCGAGCCATTGCGTCAACCATTCATTCGACACAAGAGCTCAATCCAATTTACTCCTAGCAGTCCCCTTAAGTTTGTACCATGTATATTTCCTCCCCACATGCCGCTAATATTGTGAATATGTTAAATTTTATTTCTTAAAAGTTATTATAATAATAAATAAAGACAAAGTAACAAATAAGAATGGAGTAAATAGTCTAAGTTTAATAATAAACTCATGTTACTTTCAATCAGATATAAATAATTTTAAATATCTTTTCTTAAGTTTAATAATAAACTCACGTTACTTTCAATCAGATATAAATAATTTTAAATATCTTTTCTTTTATATTTATATGTTTGATTGTATTTGTTAATTAATTTGGATCCGTGCAGTGTGTTATTTGCACATGATATTAATGACACTAAACAACAAATTAGTAAAATGAAAAAAAAAAGTATAAAATAAAATTTCCTTAACTTAGAAACATCATAGATATATATCTTAAAATAAAATAGAAAATACATCATAAATTTAAGAAAAGAATCCATAAAAAGTCTTTCAAAAATGATAATGATTTGCTTGTCAGTCACAATAAATCTAATAGTTCAAATTATACGTGAGATTTATGTTTTTTTTAAATCAATGATGCATTATAAATCTTCACATGATCAAATTTAAAATAATTTGTTTTGGAACCGACATTGTCATATAGTTATTTACTTCGACGTATTCAGGAATTTTAGTGAAAGACCATATATTGTTTAAGTTATATGTATATATATATTCATTGACGAGCTAATGTCATCAATATATATTTGTTAGTGAAATTACTATATACTTGAAGTGAATAATTTCTTGACAATGTTAGTATGAAACAAGTTATTATAAATTTGTAGATAACTTACAATAACAAATCATACATCATTGAATTTTGTTATGATCTAAGGATTTTTTTTATAATTATGTGAAGATTGATGATGATAATGATATTTGAGATCATCACAATTGTATGGAAATATTAGTTTGGCGTTCATTAAAAACAATTAAACAATTAGTTAAATATATAGATTTTATGTTTTTTATGTTTTTTTATTAAATTTATAGTCTATAATTTTTTTATTTCAAGACATATATGTGTTGTGTCCTAAATTAATGATATTTCATTTTGTATTTTCTTTCTGTTTTACTAATTTGTTGCTTGTTTTAAACTATTGAAACAAAAAATAAAAGATATAATTTAGAATGATACCACAATGAAACTTTAAATTATTATTTTATTAAGAAAAATGAACATTAAATAAAATATATTTCTTATTATATAATATATTATATTACGGAGAAAAGACTACTACATCATGCTTTAATATTTCGCATGAACCGTTATGCACAAAAGAAAACTAAAAATATCTAAAAACATTGTTTACAGGTATTTCAACATCAACCTTTGAATATATGATAAATATCCTGCACAAGCCCCTGTATCCCTCTAATACAGTTATTTTACATATACAAAAATCCCTCATTTAGAAACTTTAAAATTCTCCTATTAAAAAAATTAAAATTTACAATATTAGATTAAGAATTTGCAGAAAATTTCTATATAGTATAATCATCTGAACTTTTTCTACTCATTTTAACATGGTGATTGAAAGAATGTGAAAAACTTTTACTTAGTAAAAAAATTACCCTATATTTGTAGTATCTCACACTGCAAATACCAAATAGGAGAGTGCAAAAGAAATGAACAGCAAAAGATATGCATTCAGAAGTGTGAAGTTTTAGTCTATTAAGTTAAACTTATATACACTAACAAGATCCACCATTATGTGGTTGGAAAACAATATTATTAATTAATTACTTAAACAAAATAGGTGTAAATTACAAAGATAGTATATACTCTTTTCTCTTCAAATTCCACTTTGGAAATCAAGATTGAATCAATAGTCAAATAAAATTATAAGAATTTGTGATGGTAATTTCCTTTTTAATTATTTTCTCACTAACCATTCATTTTCTTATTTTTTAGGTGAATGTATTCAATTTAATTTAATTTTAATTAAACATTGATGTAATGTAATTAAAACTTTACTTATTACTTATGTTATTAACCTAACATTATCTAATCAAAATTAATATAATTAATATTCTAAATCCATTTAAACTTAAGAGTCCTTTTTTTTTGCGCACCATTCACTTTTATGATTGAATTATTTCTTTTATTTGTTGATAAAAAAATATTATATAAATATATATATATATATATATATATATATATATATATATATTAATAAAAATAAATATA
>Ga0209489_101396_pt1 | contig 49475 bp, 19 predicted proteins | sample SiratrowhiteBW_FD_187527 | JGI IMG/M metagenome (GOLD analysis project Ga0209489, IMG submission 187527) | Root nodule microbial communities of legume samples collected from California, USA - Siratro white BW (SPAdes) (version 2) | ecosystem: Host-associated > Plants > Roots > Nodule | place... | reverse complement strand
TATATATATATATATATATATATATATAATGACATAGTTAGGGGTTCGCCCTTTTTTTATTAATCCATTGCATTTATTTTTCTAGTAACATGTGAATTGGTAATCTAAAGGATTTTAATAATGAGATAAAAATATGTTTATCTTCGTAGTTACTACTAATAATAGAAATATAAAAATTTATTAGGACATCTTATGATATCTTTTGGACAACGAATTTAAGCATATAGTAAGAGAGAGAAAAAGTAACCACACTCCTTAAAATTTTAAGATACAATAATTTCTTTTCTTGTTCCTTAAACTTCATGATTACTCTGATCTTAGGTTTTGAACCACATTTAGAATACATATATTAAAGCCTTGATCATTACACTTATTATGTCATACGTGTGGTCTTGCAGAACCAATTATGTAAGAAGAGGAAATCATTTTGCCTGTCCCACTTAGGAGTAATTAATGCCGATAAAGGCTTATCATTATTTTCTAAGGATCCGAATAGTGTTATTATTATTATTTAATTTCTATATGCATGCACACAACATAAACCATACAACATTTAATAGATTTTAATTCGTCCTTTTTTTATCCTTACATATTTTAACTCGTCCTTATCTTAATTTATATATGCTATGTGTCGAAGTCTTTGGCTTCCAAATACTAAGATTATATCTGTAATCAATCATGTATAATCAACAGTCAAAAGTAATATAAAGCTGCAATTAATACAGCAGTAATGAAGGTTTTCTTAAATAATAATCCTCGTTGTTGTGAGGGATATTGAATTCTGTAGGTAAAGATGCTCCCTGTTCTAAAAAACATCATTGCAAGTTCAAGGAGACTAGAATAGGGGCAATCACGTGGAAGTACGTGTAAAGCTGATTGTCCCTACTGCTCCCATCTTAAAAATATACTGTGTCACTGCACATCCCAATCAATTTAGCCCTTCACCTCTTGACAAAATAAAAAACACAAAATATTTTATTTCATTATATTTTTATAATTTTTTTATACTATTACTCATTTTATTTCGTATGTTTTCTTCTTCATATCACAGTCTTTTGTTATAAAATGTATTGCAAATTTTGTTACAATTGTACGAAGAAGAAAAAATGTTATGCGATTGTGGTACGCGATCCAAGTCAGTGTCTCTCCTTTTTTTTTTTTCTATACACATATAAATAGACATGGGAACATATGTTCATTTTTTTAATCCAATAAAAGATATGCATAATGAGTCTTACAATATATGTTTATAAGCTTAGCATGCTAACTAGCTTTGATAAAAAAAAAAAGAGTACTAAAGGTATTTGATTCGGAAAAAAAACTGATTTAAAATCTTCAATTTGATATGTTAATGGAAGTAGCATATATATGAAATATCACACTCTTGATTCATTCAATAAACTAAATATCAATTTATCTCCCAATAATTTGTGGTTTCTAATTTAGCTAATTATATCGAATAAAACATTAGGCAAAAACTGACATGAGGGGATAAGAAAACATACTTATATAATGTACTTAATTTTTAGCGAAAGAAAAAAGATCAAGCTATTAGAAGTTGGAATAAAAAAAATGAAAAAAGAAAATTTAGAACATTATAAACCAAAATTGATTTAAGATAATAACTTACCATATTTATATATATTTGTGATGGTAGGTAGGGGGTTAGCAATGATTATATGCTTCCTTGTTAATTTCCCATGCTACTATTCCGGTCCACCTAACTTGACCCGTAATAGAATCTTTAGTTTTCTAGTTTTTCCCTTACATATTTCATATTCACATTGTTTTTTTTTATGCAAATGTTTTTCTAACTTGAATATTCGATGGTATGACCCTAACGCGGTGTTTAACTAAACTCTGTATATAAATGAAATGAAAATGTAGTTTAAATTTAATTCTATTTCATGATTAGTAAATGCTTTATTTATTAATAATTTTAAATGATTTATTGAAAATTCTAACAACTCATTATAATCCATTTTTTGTGGTCAATGATAAATAGTCCATGTTGATTATTATCCCCTGATTCTAAGAGAAAGAAAAAGAGAAAGAGAAAAATTGTTATTAAAACCGCTTTGGAAGAGTTGAGCACACAGGAATTTCTTATAAAGGTTTATGTCAGAATCACAAAAACGTGAAAATTGATCGGGTCAACCCACTTAAATGCATCATGCAAAAGTTTGATTTTGATATGTAATTAGCAACGTTCCGCCGCTTTCTTTTGTTCACACAAAGAAATATTTCAAAGAAATATTTAGATTTTTGTTTAAAATGAAGAAACTATCAAAGTGAGTATATTTAACTTTTCTCAATACTATGTATATATAGTAAACTTTTACCACGACAGTTAAAAAAATTCAATTCTCTTTGTTATTGAATTTACGTAAAGAAAGCTAATTTCCAGATTTTCACAATAAGAAAGAAAACCTGGCTTTTCTATATTTTTTATGAAAGCCATGTTTTAACTTCAAGGTATTTTCATCGTATCACACTTTTAATTCTTAAAGATAATGATATTTTTATGTTTCTAAATGTTTCATATGATTATCATCCCATATAATTATATTTATTACTTAAATCAACAAATTCAAATAATTGTTTTTTATTAACATTACAATGTACTGATTATATTCTATCCGTTTACCACATATTTATTAACTCATCAATTGTGAAGCAGTACAAAAAGTGTGGGATGAATGTAATAGATGAGTAAGAATTACAATTGTAAGGAATCATTCTATTGTTATTCATTTTTAGAATTTTTACTTGTTAAGGTTTAACAAACAAACCAATGCAGTTTGGAAAGGTATGTGGGTGACAATAATTTCGGAGATTTAGAGTCATAGGAACAAAATTGTGTTTGAAAATGGAGTAGTAGATGTTGTTGAAATTTTTTGCCTGGCTCAACTTAAAGCTTGGCCTTGGGCTAAGTACAAAAAACAAAGGGTTTATTTTTCCTTTTCTATTAATACATGTGTCCTTATGTGTGCTTGGAAGTTATTATTTGACATTTAAGGTAACAACTGTTATAGGTTTATAAGGCTGTAGAGTGGCTTGATTTAGGTAGAGTAGGAGTTGGGGTACTAGTTGTCTGTGTAGGAGAGTCCATCTTCAGAGGGAGGGAAGTCAGATTTGTAGGGTAAAAGGTTTTTATTTTACAGGTTGGTTGTATTTGTTAACAACATTACTTGGAGGGTGTCAAGATCTTGAAGGCAACCAAATATATTCCGACACATATTGTCACAACTTTAGGAGGAGATAGGCTATCTCGATCAACCGAGCTTTCAATTATTATATATAAGTTAACTTCAATGTTGTGGATGTCCATGTAGTCGCTTGTGTTCTTGGTTTATGTTTGTTGATTACAAGATTCTTAGCACATATTATCATTTTTATTGGAAGACTGACATATTTGTTTGCTCTGTATTTGTTTGTTAGCTAGGACTGGCTTTTTTATTGTATGATTGGTGTTGTTGTATTTACTTCTGACATTTATTGTGTTCTAAAGGATGAATTAAAAGACATTAGTTTAATTTTTGTAATATTTTTAAACTCTATTGTAATAGAGTTGGAACACCTCTTAAATGATTTATATATTTATTTTATTCTTTGTTTTTAAAAAAAATCACATATTTATCAAATATTACTAATTTTATTACGGGAAAAAAAAATTATTTACACTTTTATTTTTATTTATGTTATTAATTGAAATTTCTCTCTTGTATAACTTATCATGGATCATTACTCTATTATGTATCACCTTCTATATCCACACCTAGATTGTGGGGAGGACATTAGAGGTCATATACCTTACTAATAAGGTATTATACGCCACTCTCATTTGCATACTTATTTTTATCAACCCTTTCCAATTCCACGGTATAAATATAGATTTTTGGCAATATTGAATTATAAATTTACAAAATTTTGTTGTGATTTACGTTTGTTTGGTTACTAAACTAAATAACAACCAAAATAAACTAAATATACTTGTTATGATAATATATAATATGATCTGTTCGTAAATATCTATGTTTTAAAGCATGCACATATTAATTTATCCTATATTCCAACATAATACCCAACTTTAGTAATTTAAAATATTTAATAAAATATATTTATAATTAAAAGAAATAATAAAACTCAGAGACAACATGTTCTATGAAGAATATTTGATAAGTGATAATATTATCTTTCGCATGTAAATTAGAACAACTTATAATGGTAAAATATGCTTTTAAGAGTTTTTTTTTTTTTTGAAAAAGAATGTTTTTATGAATTTTCTTATTATTTTAATCTATTTTTATTTTCATTTTTAAATTAAATTTAAATATGTTAAAATGAAATTTATATCACAATATACATTATATTACAAATTAAACTAGAATTTATATGTTAAAAAATATTTATTTATTATAAATTTCAGTTATTCAAAATAAAAATCTATTATCTGTATTGTACAAGTTAAATTAATAGTTAATAATATATAAAAGTTATAAATTTACTAGCTTAGTGAAAAAAAAAAGGGAACAGATAAACATCTCCAAACTAAAATTGGATGCAGGATTGTATGCATAGGAAGAAATGGCAAGGAAAATTTTGACTCTCGATCTGACATGACATGAATTGGCCAAAAAGCATGCACTAATTAGAAATTGCACAAGTTAGAAAAGAAAGACTCGGGTGTCCCCAAATGTCCATTAATTTTATACTATTTTACCTAATAAAAAGAAGACAAATTCAGCGTCATCTTATATAATCTGTCAACTTGCCACGCATGAGATCATATGAACTGTAGCATGTATTATTGAGTGATTACACACGGAGATGACAGAGTAACATTGCACAATCATTCAATCAGTTAGCAGGAATAATTTTGTGTGAACGCGTAAATTTTGTCAGGCTATAGCAAAATTTTTAACCATGCATTAGCATTTTACAAACGCGATGATAGAAGACAAGAATAATTTAGTTAGAGGTAGAAAGTGATAAAAAAGCTTATGGAAAAAGAGGGTCTGCATGTCTCTGATTTGCAGAACCATTTGTCAATTAAGATCTTGATTGATTGAGTAAGGGTGTTGATGATAATGAACGATACTTATCACTTGAGTTGAAAGATAGCATAAGTGTCATTAATTGGTGAAATCTCAACGAGTTTTGGTTTTTCAAAATATTTATATCTGATATTGTCTCTTCACTCACGCTATAAAATCTAATGGAATTGATGGAGCACTAGCAATTATTATACTGTAAAAGCATTTATCCCCTCAACATTATAAAAAACCATTAACAGAATCTAACGACCAGTATTGTTTTTAGACTATTTAACCAAAAGGAAATGAATGCTCTCTTCCACACTTGGTCCAACTTGGCAAAAGGAAATTGAAGTTTACGTCACATATAAAAAAGTTGGCCAAAACGTTGATTGCTACTAACAAATCAAAATTCAAAAACGAGAATCATGCTTATGTGAAGAATCATGGAAATTACTAGTGGAGAATGGTAGTCAAAATACATTATATAAGTAGAAGCAGAGAAATGAATTAGAAAGTGGAAAGAAGGGAAAGGGAAAGGTAAAGGGAAAGACAGAGAAACTTGGAATATGAATTATTGGGATCCATGATCTGTTATATGATGTGATGGATGTAGAAGGAAAAAGGAGTATTAGTGTGAGGAATGAACCCGCGTGCCTTCCGGAGAGGGAGAGTAAGTCAGATAGATGAGGAATCTGAAGATGAGAAGGAGGTGGCTTTTGGCTTTTTCTTGTTGCTACATTCATGCATGCACTGCACATTATATTACACGCTATGCTATAGGAATTGGAAATAGAGAGAGAGCGAAAAAGAGAGGTAGATAGAGACAGTGAGTGAGTGTTTTTGCTGATATGTTTCAGTTGGAGTGCAGAATTAACTTTATTCTTTTCCTTTCCTAAACAATGAAAAGTTGGCATGCACTTGGGCGGGCAGACCGGAAACGACGCCAGCTTTGGCTAAAGACGACAGCTTGGGCAGCGCGGGCAGTGCTCCCGGGCAGCCAAATGCATACTGTTTACATGTCTATTTCTATTGTCGCCGTCAGGGGCCATGCCATGGCCTTCCTTTCTCTTCTCCTCTCAATCTTTTTCATTTTCTTCTGCATCCATCTGTTTCTTCTTAATTTCACTTCCTCCTCCCCCAACAATGTACGTCCATGCTTTCATAAACAAAATAAATTATTCAGACAGCATAATATTATTGATGTGATTAACAAATTAGTTTATTCCTCGTGTAAATTACCTTATTATACAATCACAGATATATAATTATTGATATGATTTTAAAAGATAACTATTTTTTTATATTGTTTGTACATAGTACCATAATCCTCAAGTATATTACACGAATGGTACACGAATAATGTTTGATCAACGTCCAAAATATTTTTTTTAAAGAAAAGTTAAATACGACACCAAGAATTGCTTTCTTTTTTTTATCAACAATGGAAAGACATATATCAAAATATCAAACACTAGAATTCTTTATATTTCTATATATTATAAATTGGTTTTTATTTTTAGTTGATGTCTTGAATATCTTTCCTTAGGTCATGATTTGTAGGCTTTAAGGAATCAAATAATGTTATACTGGATATTTATCCACAATTGTAATAGCAATCAAATAAAGGATAATGTAATAGCTCTAACAAACTTTATTAAAATAAACTTTAATATTATATTAAGAAGTGTGTCTAATAAATTTTGTGGACAAATTGTTATATTTTGCTTAGGTACGGAGGAAATGCACTTGGTATATGATATACTACTATATAGTGGAGATAATAATGCAGTGTTTAAATTATTCTAGAATATAAGAATATTGTCTAGTGCATAATATGTAGGCTTGTTGAACATTAGGCGGTCCAAAGTCTCTTTAGATGATCAAATAATTTTATAAAGTTTTGATGATAACAAAACTCAAGTATATATTTATATTTGATGACTTATATACATTGTGCAGTTAACATTATTATTATTATTATTATTATTATTATTATTATTATTATTATTAAAGCAGGAGACACATTGTCTATAAAGAGATAAGTTTTCTTACTATTTACTTTTATGTGTTATTGATTTGATTTAAATTGATTTTATATCATATTGTGCTCTAACGTTCAAATTTGTTCATAACAGAAAATATTCAGATTATTATGAAGCATTTAATTGTGATTAATTGATTTTATATCATAATGTGCATTAACGTTCAAATCTGTTCATAATAGAAATTATTCAAATTATTGATGAGAGTATCTCAGATATAATTTCTCTATGTTATATTAAATTATTTTCGATACAGACTTAATCAAGTTTAATGCAGTATGAAAATTAGAAAAGTATTTCCAATTTGAGCTTCATACATTAGAAAGTCAATATTGATCTGTTCAAGCATCTCAACGGCTAGTTTCTAAAAAGCTACATATAAAGGAGGAAGTTCAAGTTCAAGAATAATACAAGAAGAAACAAAAAGAGAAATACATCATATAATACATTGAAGAAAATATACTGAATGTTTATTGTCAATTTGTTATTGAGAGCATCTAGAGTTTCGGGTTGTGTGAAACCATTATGTAATTCTTCACCATTGTGAAGTAAACCCTTGTGAGCTTTCATTGTTCTCTCTTTTGAGAGTGTTTCTTTAAATCTTGAGTGGTCTTGATCTCAGGGGGGGATTTGGACTGGTATAACCTGGTGGAGAGGTTTGTGTACTCGTGATAACCTAGAGATGTTTGTGTACTCATTGTAACCTGGAGAGGTTTGTGTACTCGTTGTAACTATTTGCTAAATAGTGGAACCTCTTAAACAGTTTGTTTAAGGGAGAACTGGACGTAGCCTAAGAGATTAGGGTGAACCAGTATAAAACTGTTTTATCTGTGCTTATATATTTTTGCCTTGGTTGGTGGTTTCTATTTATAGCGAATTGAGTTCAGACTCCATTCAACCCCCCTTATGGAGCCAACTGTTCCTACAAGGCTGAAAAGTATTCTTGGAAAAATTGCCAACTAAGAATATCAAAAGACGAATTGAGTTAGGAAATACATTATGAGCCATGTAAGGAAGAAGTGGGAAATGTAATACACTTATTTTTTGGCTATAATATAACTAGAACAATCTTGAATAAATGTGATAGATGAGTGAGATTAACTTTTTGTTCGTAATCACCTTATGGTAAATTTTCACTACTAAACGCAAAACAAAACTTGGCTTGGAAAGGGATGTGAATTGTAATAATTTGGGAAGTATGGAACCACATGACTATAATTTTTTTAAAAAACAAGAAGGTTGATTTTGATGAGATATGGTGTTTGGATCAACTTAATGCTTGGTTATGGATGAAACATGAAATATTAGGTGTTAATTTAATTTTTTCTATACTGATTGGTACCTCTACCTAGTTGAATGCTTAAATACACAATGAATTCTAGGGTAGACATGCAGTAATAAGAAAGCAAAAGAAATATCATAAATGTGCATTATTGTGTCTCTATCTATAGGGTACATATAGGGAGGCTTAATCAAATTAGGGGAATTGGATATCATTGAAAATCTGGAAAGAAATTCTATTAGGAGTATGTAATAATGTTGTTAGTAAGAAAATAATAAAGTAACAAGATAGGTTGAGATACTATTAGATAGAAGGTTTATGACTAGATACTAATAGCAGCTATAAATATGAAAATCTATTATATTGTGGTCTTTAGTTGAAATTATGCCCTAATATATACCATCAGATATTGAAGGATGAATATATGGTGATTGAAATACTTTGCATTGAAGTTCTGGAATTAAGTAGTGTAGCAGAAATAGGAACATTTATTTGCAGCGATATTAGGGGCATTGATGGGGACATTAGTTGGTCCTGGTATATAAATATTGGTTGTCAAGTTGGAAGTGACTATGGAAGGCTCGATTTAAGGATTTTTAATCAAGTGAGAGTTCCACATGAAAAAATTAGAAAATATTTTCCTTCACATACCATTATAAATATGTACTTATATACCTCTTTAGAAATAAGTTGAATGAAAGATTTTTATTATAAGTTTTGTGCTTATTCCTTCTAAGCCTTCATTCACCTCTTACTCTAAAAGGGAGCTTAGAGAAATTAAGTACAAGCTTATATTGAATATCACTTTATTCAAATTTTGTTAAAAGGATATACTTTATACTAATAGTAGTAGGAGAGAGAAAAAATTTTCCAACTTTTCTTCTATGTGGGACGTAAGACATTCTAACTTTGATAGGCATATACATACACACGTTACTGACCCATAAACAACTTTTCTTCTATGTGGGACGTAAGACACTCTAACTTTGATAGGCATATACACAACTTTGATAAGCATCTACACATGTTACGATGACAAAATTTAAGACTAATTTGATACCCATAGACAGGTGAGGTAATGTGATTTGTATGTAGTATGCTCTATTTAAGGTTGCTATGCAGTCAACAAGGAAATTTGATCAAAAGAAGAATTATGTTAGGAAATATATTGTGTGAGCTATGTAAGGAAGAAGTGAAAAATTGCAATTCACCTATTTTTTTAGTTGTAATATAACTAAAAGACTCTTGAATAAATGTGATAGGTAGGTGAGATTATCCTTTGTTCATCATAATCAGTTTATAGAAAATTTTCACCAATTTTGTATCTTGGAACTAAACACCAAACAAAACTTGGCTTGAGAAGGGATATGGATTGCAATTATTTAAAAAATATGAAATCACATGAATAGAATTATTTTAAAAAATGAAAACTAGATGATAAGATATGGTGTTTGACTCAACTTAATGTTTATTTGTGGATGAAGCATAAGATATTAAGATTAAGTTTTACTACATTGATGGGTACATCTACCCAGTTGAATGTTTTGTGAATTCTAGTATACTGAGACATGCACTAGTATAAGTAAGCAAAAGAAATATACATAAATGTGCATTATTGTGTCTTTATCTGTAGGGTGCATATAAGGAGGCTGAATGGAATAAGGGAGAGTGGATATCATAGAGAATCTGGAAAGGAATTATATTAGGAGTGTGTAACAATGTTGTTAGAAGAAAAGGAATAGAGTAGTAAGATAGGATGATATACCGTTAGATAGGAGGTTCGTTACTAGATACTAATAGTAGTAATAAATATGAAAGTTTATTGTACTGTTGTCTTTAGTTGAAAATATGACTTAATATAATAAAAAGATATACCATCAAGTATTAAATAATGAATTTGTGTTACAACCTATTATGAATAGGTGATCTAAATACCTACATTGGAGTTCTAGAATTAAAAAGTATAATAGTAATAAAAGTATTGATCGAGACATTGTTGGTCTTAGTATCTAAGTTTTGGTTGTTAAGGTAGAAGTGGGTATGAAGGATTGGGTTTAAGGTTAAGGAGAACAACAAGAACTATCTGAAGTAGAATTTATCTATTTAGATTATTACTTAGATGAATTGAGTTTTTAGTCAATATGACCCAACTAGGGCACCTTATAAGTTTCACATGAAAAAGTTGGAAAACTATTTCCTCTTCTACTATTATAAATATGTACTCATATATTTCTTTTAACTGAAATTGATGAGCTTTATGCTTATTTCCTGTCAGTTTTTTTTTTAAAATAAGAGATTTTGTTAATATCATATTGTATCTGGTCTAGGTGGCTAGTATGAGAGTTAAGTTATCTACCTGGATTAGAGACTGTAAGAAAATTAACAAAGTCTTTTTAGTAGAGAGATTTTTTTCTAGTTTTTCAATGTGGGACTTGTAAGTCACTAATGTGTGTACCTTATCTAGTCATATGTATACTTTAACAAACTTATATAAGGATGAAATATTCCAAATATTCTCTCTTTATTATTATTTTTTATTACCGATAAATAACTATATTAAAAAAGTAAGTTAATATCTAAGTCTTTCTAAAATCAATTTATAAAGTGAATCGAGACGAGATCACTTAATTTTTTGTATCATATTTTCTTATATCTTTTATTCTGTCTTTTTAAGTACTGAATTTCCAGATATAATAAATATTCCAACAAAGATAGTATGTGAGGATTAGGATTGGATTATAGGAACATAGAAAGGAGTGCATGATATGGGATGGCATGGGATAGAAATTGAATAAACCCATATTTCTATATACATGGGTCGTGGGGCCTACTCATGTCTCATGTTTCTTCTTCTGGCAGTACAACTTTCTCATGCCTCTTCACATTTCGCCTTTCTCATTTTTTTTCTCATGCTTCTTCCCATTTCGCCTTACTCATTTTTCTAACGTTTTTTGGTTTTCTTTCTTTACCCCATTCCTTATCCTTTTTAATAGCCATAAGATGATAGATACATACCCATATTACATATATATGTTATATTTAGCATGCATCGACACATAGGTTGTCAGGTTATTATACATTATACTCTCGCGAAAATTATTGGTTAGGAAATATATTGTGAGTTAAGGAAAAAGTGAAAATTGCAATAGTCACCTATTTTTTGGTTGTAATATAATAGATTATAATTATTTGAAGAGTATGAACCACCTGAATAGAATTATTTAAAAAAAAAATGAGAAGCTAGATGTTGATGAGATATGGTGTTTGACTCAACTTAATGATTTGTTATGGATGAAGCATGAGATATTAAGATATTAAGGCTTGTTAAGTTTTCCTCCACTGATTAGTACCTCTGTCTTGTTGAATGCTTAAAAACACTATAAGATCTAGGATACTCAGACATGCACTAATAATAAGGAAGTAAAATAAATATATATAAATGTGCATTATTGTGTCTCTATCTATAGTGTGCATATAAGGAGACTGAATGGAACTAGAGGAAGTGGATATCATAAGGAATTTTATTATGAGTATGTAACAATGTTGTGAGAAAGAAAGTACTTTTGGATGAGATAGTGTTAGATAGGAGGAGGAGGTTCATGACTAGATACTAATAACAACAGTAAATATGAAAGCCTATTGTACTGTTGTCTTTAGCTAGAAATATGACTTAATATAACAACAAGATATAGCTCCAAATATTAAAGGATGAATTTGTGTTATAGCCTAATAAGAATAGGTGATCTAAATACTTATATTTAGAGTTATAGAATTAAAAAGTACATAAGTAATCAGAACATTGATTGAGACATTGGTTGATCATGTTTTTTAAGTTTTAGTTGTCAAGGTGGAAATGGTTATGGAAGTCTAGATTTAAGGTTAGGAAGAACAACAAGAACGTCTCTAAGGTAGAATATATCTATTCAAAATTGCCGCTAAAGTGAATTTGATTTTTAATCAGTTGTTGTATTGCAAATTTGATTAGGTGGTTCCACATAGAAAAGTTAGGAAAACTTCTCCCTTCTCAATCATTATAAATATGTACCAATATACTTATTTTAACACAAGTTGATAAACTTTATGTTTATTCTCTTTAAATTCTCTTTTTAAGAGTAAGGAATTTAGTCAATATCCTTGATTTAGTCAACCAAAACAGATCTACTTTTATTGTAGTGGGCATGTCGGTATGTCATTTTGATACCTACCTTGGTTGGATAGACAGAGGATATTGAGTAAATTTCTTACTCTTAAAAGAGAAATTATTTTTAAATCAGTACAAACTTATATTAAAAATGATTTCATTTAAATTATGTTAAAAGGAATACATAGTATAGTACCTATTATAAATAGTAGAAAAAAGAAAAATTTTCTATGTAGGACTTGTAAGTCACCATCACAGACTTATACACATGTTTCTGGATCAAAATTTAAGACTAATTTAGTACCCATAATACATTAAAACTAGAAGAAATTAGATATGCTATACTCTATTTATTTGTAGGGACATGTAGTATGCAACAAAGTAACACTCTAGTGTCTGATTTTAATTTTTTTAATTTTTTTTTTAAAGAATGATCTGTACTTTATCTAGTCATAGAGTTATATAAGAAGTTATGTAAGAACCTGTGTTTTAGCAATATAAAGATGGAATATCTCAAATATTTCCTTCATTAATTTATTTTTTATTATCAATAAAAGGTTATATTAAAAAATAAATTGAAACCTAATTCATATCTTCATAAAATCAATTTATAAGATAAAAAATATATTTACTTATATATTATAAATTAGTTTTATCTATTGTATGTTTCTTTCTCTTAAATATTAAGTTTATATATATATATTCTTATATAATAAATATTCCAACAAAGATGTTATGTGAAGACTAGGATTGGATCATAGGAACATAGACAGAAATGCATGACATGGGATGGCATGGGATAGAAATTAAATAAACCCATATTCCTATATACATGGGTCGTGGCCCCTACTCATGTCTCATGTTTCTTCTTATCCAGCACTACAGCTTTCTCATGCCTCTTCCCATTTCACCTTTCTCATTTTTCCAACTTTTTTCTTCTTCTTTCTTTACCCCCTTCCTTCTCCTTTTTAATCGTCACAGGATGATAGATACAAATTTAATCCCTAAGTGCTGGTGGTGAGTGATAATCACTCACTCTCCAATATAAGATAGCATGTGGTTAACTTCTAATTAATGATGTTGATTACCTATAGAATTTCCAATATGGTATAACTATTGATTCTCCCTTTTATAATATAGAAGCGTTTGTGTTTGGCTGTATATAGATCCTCTATGTTCCATACGAATATCAATCTATATCAAACCCTTGAATGTAGAGTTACATCAACAAGCATCATCACTATCGGATACCTATCGATCTATTTGTATATAGCACATGCAATAGAGAAGCGATTTTAGCTTAAACATTACATGTCTTCTTTCTAGACCCAAGGCCATGGAAGGATGGAAGCTAGCTAGAGCATAATCCTCAAGAGCAAAGAAAAAATGTGTAGAAAATGTTAGGCTCATGTGTTCAAAATAATGATATGGGAAACAAATGGAAAAGAGATGAAGAGGGGTCAATAAATGGTTCTTAGTTGTAGATTTTGTTGGCCATGTTGGACTGTCCCTACCTTAAAAGCACCAAAATACGCTTACATGCATAGGTATAGGTCATCCACAACTCAATGAAATTGATTGAGGAGTTAGGTCTCAGAGCTGACAAAAGTTATTGTTGGCAAGATTCCTTGGGTAGGAAAATAGTAAAATTCCATAGACCTCCACATGTGTCGGACCCCTAAGGTTTCTAATTGGAGTTGGGAGAGACCTATACGAGGAATTTCTCACATCAAATTCGAACTAACGACCCCATGAGAACAAGATCGTTGAGAGGTTTCAGTTTGCTATTTTGGCCTTCATCCTTCCGGGGCTGTACATGCTTAATCAGGCAATTTTAACCATAATTAGTTTAGGAAAATGAAATTAAATGTTCTTGAATAATAATTGTATTTTTTAAAACTGTAATGTTTAATATAGTGAATATATTTCTATTTTTAATTATATGATAATAATAGTAAATAAATACTCATCAGCGTACCCATTAATTAAAGTCTTCTTTAACACGATTTCGTTCATCTCACGTCATGTCTCTAATTTTTTTCTTAATTTTGCATCGAAATATTTATTGTTTCAAAATCGATAAAAAAAAATTATTTTTTAGTAATATTGTACATTCCAAAACTCTTTTTAACAAGGATATTTTTGAAAAAAAATATATTTTACAATAACAATAATAATAATTTGTGAAATTAATAATTTTATTGAGTATACATTACCTTAACAAAGAAATAATATAAGACATAGGGAATGGTATATCATTAATTACTTTACTACAATTTCCATTGGGTAATTTTTTATTCTTCACAATTTTTCTTAATACTTTATAAAAAAATATTAAATTTTAAAAAGTTAATACATTTTGTTTTTTTTTCCTATATTATATATCAGATAGATCAAGTTATAATCAAATTATGAAATAGTTATGTTTTTAAGTAAAAATAGTTATATATTAACTATTAATTATAACTTTTGATATAAGACCAAGTGTTTAATCTTAAAATTAATATTAAATGACCTATTGTTAAGGGCTTGAGGAATGTTGTGTATTCAAATATAAAATTAATTATACATTAATTTGACTAGTTTACCTCAATATTTAATGTATTTATATATAATTAATTATTTATTTAATTAATTAATTAATGGTAGTTATTTCTTCTTACATACCTAGTTTCTCCAAATTTATTTAACATGTAATAACATTTAATAAATAATATCATATTAGTGAAATCAATTAATATGTTTACATTATCTAAACTACAAATAAAAAATAAATCAGTATATATAAATGTTGTTAAAACTTATTTTGATATTAACATAGAATATTTCAATAGGCATGTATATATATATATATATATATATATATATATATATATATGAATTTTAGTTTATTTAATATTTTACTTTACTATTTATCTAATTATAATTTTATAATCATTATTTTAAGTAAAGAAGATTACCTTTGACATTACATTTTTAATATCATCATCTTTACTTCTAATTTTTAATTTAAGGACAATTAATAGTTAAATTCGCAATATCTAGTCTAATTAAAAGAAAATATTTTTTATTCATTAATTAAATAACAATATAGATTGTATATACGTAAAATAGTTTTAATTTTTTTTTCCTGATTGAGTTGTAAATATCAATCATATTAATAATACTTTATGTTAGCTTAGAGGCAATAACATCTGTCAAGCAAATTGTTTGGTTTGTGATGTTAGATAGAGTGTCAACAAAGAAAAACTTAAACAATATGGATATAGTGTTCGAAAATACCTTATGTGTCGTGTGATAGTGGGCTGAATCAGGTAGTCATCTTTTTCTAACATGTAATTCAATTATAGAAGCCTGGAACAAGTGCTACTAATTGGCTATGATGAGTAGAGTGCAACATAATGAGATTAGACTTCACTTTTAACAGTTTGTCATTCTGGATTTAAACGATCTTGGAAATAGGATACGGAGAGGCATGTAAATTGCTCTAGTTTCAAATATATGGTATCAAACGAATGGAATAATATATAAATGGACACAAATGAAATTTTTAATAAATATAACACAACTCAAAAATGTGAGTCTGGTTAACAAGGCAATATTTTTTTTTCGGATTGGTGTCTTAAGCCAATGATTTGTATTAGTATGATCATTAAGGAGATAGAAAAAAAAATAAATTATAAAAAACATTGTTAATATCCATATTGCTTTTAGGACCTCTTAAGTTATATGTGCGGAGTCTAATATCAGTACATCATGTGGATAGTAAAAGAGACATGAATATACAAATAGATAAGGTAAGGTGGATAAAAAATTACATGTGTACTCATATTGAACAAAAGAATTGATGAAATATTGTATGTATGTAATTTATACTATTTGTTATGAGGTAACATTCTGAGGCTCCATAGTCTAGAGACAATATGTTTTGTAGTTGCACATCAATTAGAAGAAAACTAAGTATATGAAGGATATGCTACCATAACTGATTTAGTAATTAAACAACAAATATATTATAAGGTTAAATCAACTAACAAGATTTAGAGAGTAATTCCAACATAAAAGACTATAACAGGCTCTAGGTCTTGAACACAATGCAATAATTTTTTGGTTGAGTAATTCAAAAGCAGTTTTGGTTGAAATATAACATGTGACAAAATATGAGTCCGTTCAGTATGATTAAGTTATAAAATAAGACAAGTGGAATACAAAGTACATGTGTCCTATTTATTGAGAACTACACTTTTTGAATGTTAATATAGAAAAATACATATTAGTAGTATATATTTTTGAATGTGTGAATGAAATGTATACTAGTGACATAATGTCTCTTTTTTTAAAAGGTTGAAATACTTGAAATGTTCCTTTTGTTAATTTATTCTTGTTTTTCTGATTAAAAAAATTAAAAAATTAATCATATTAACAAAAATCTTAATATTATTTATGGGAATACCAATAATTTTGCTATTTGGTTACCGGGTAAAAGAACTTATCCCTATATCCTTTATTTCATTTTTTTTATAAAAGGTCTCGATCGATTTAGTAAAAAAAGAAGGATTTTAAAATAGAAATAGTATCATTTAATTTTAAAATTATATTTATTTTGATTATATATAAAATCATAACATAATGTACAATTTCTAAGTTTTGATAACAGTCTAAAAGTTGCGTTATCAATCTTAGATTTAGATTAACTAGCATGTCCAAAATGCATAGCATAATTATTTTATATACAATAATTTAATTGTTTATGATATTATTATATTATTTAATTTTTTAATATTTTGATACGTTTAATAGTTTTACACATTGTTTAAGAATTGAAACCAAAATATGTTTAAATATATTTTTCTCTTTTAACTTTTTAAGATGCTTTGTAAGGACGAAATAAAATTTTGAATTTCAAAATAAAATTTTTTGTAAACTATGATGATACATAAAATTTGAATAGTAAACATTATATATAATCTTAATTTTAATTATCTTAAATCAAAATAAGAAAAACTTATCTTTTTAAACTTATATGTCTCAATCAACTAAAATCTTTCTGTCTCAACTATAATATTTATTCCACGTCCACTTTATAATTCTTAAAGATAGTTTTATTTCTTAAGTTTCAAATCTTCCAAATAACCACTACCCGCATACATCTCCACATGTTGTCTTTATCATTAAGTTCCAATGTATAAAATTATTTGAAGTGATTCTATGGTAGGTGATGTTCTACTTTTCTTATATTACACACGTTCCACACTTCTAAATCATTAACCCGTGTGGATTTTAAAACATAACTAAATATTGTCTCTGTAGGTAAAAACCCCATCGTAAGTCCACTGTATGATTATGTTATCATACTGTGCACAAAATATGATTATAAACCCTAAATATGGAGAATCCCCGCACCGCAAAATTTTCCGATAACAACTCATTTTGCCAATTTCTATTCAGTCTCCAACCACCAGCACCTTCTTTCTAGCAAAGCCACCTGGAAACTGGGACAGTATTAGTAATAGAAGCAGAAAACATTATAAAAACAATGCACCGTCATTTATGAACTGAGCGAATCTTTCTAGATTAGCTTTCAAGCGCATATAAACCAATAAAGCAATGAAGCCAATTTTCGGAAAATGACAGAGAATTGTTTACTAGCAAACTCATTCATTCACTTATGAGAAATCACTATCTGAAAGGGGCCCCTCTCACCCAACAACTAATTACAGATAATTAAAATCGCACGCTTAAATCGATTGTTTTATTGTCCTATTAGAGTAATTATGTTTGTAACAAGTAAGTGGCTATAGTGTTAATGATTGATGTATACTAGATAATGACTATGATTTTGATGATAAAATTGTCGTTTGTAATTTTTCCTTTGCTTAGAAGGGGAGTTAATGGATAATGGGGTGTAAGCTATATCATTTCAAATTCTGCACATAACACAAAGATTTGAAGTGCCATGTAGCTCTGTTCTTGTCTCCACTTGATGCCAATTAATTAATGTTTTACCCTTAAAATTATATAGTGGTATATGGTCAACATACCAAGCAAAAGGAACAACTTTGATGTTTTTTCAGGTTTAATCCGGATGATGATGATACATATTCGAATTTTTGCCAATAATTTTCCCTTGACAATCCATCACATTAATCTGAAATTATGCTTGACTAAATGCAACCATTACTTATACAGATAGATATATTTGTTTGCTAAATTTCTTTTTAGAGTTTTATCGTGAGGTTATGAAAATACTTTTTCAGGAGTAGAAAAAACAATTTTAACTATTTTGTTTTAAAATTAATTTTAACTATATGGTTATTCGTAAATGATTAAAATTAATATTATATATATAACTATTTAAAAAAGTAACAATACCATTTTAAAAATTACATAAATTTTTATTTTATTCTTAATTATGATAATTAATTTTAATTATCAAAGTTTTACTCACGAGACCTTATTTGATTCATCGTCTATCTTCTTTCCTTGCTGGAATTTCGCGAGTTTAAAAACTTATGATACTATATTGGAATCATTGCGGTGCTAGAAGCCTGAAAATACAGTGGAAACAGCTTTTAGAATGTAGCGACCTTTTATTATACCAGTGTGCTTTTTTATAATGTGATGAGATCTTATTTGTAATTCCTCCACAACTACAAAACAATGTGATTCTTTGGAAACAAAATTGACATGTCCTCTTCTGTTTAGTTTGAACATGTTTAGGCGATCACATTTGACATAAAAAAGAACTTAAATATTAACATTTTAATTATTATTTTTACTTTTAACCTAAGATATTAATACATATTATTATATTATTAAAATGGATTTTCAAGTATTTTCTATGGGTATTAAACTGTCATTTTTCTTATATGTTTTGTCTTTATGACTGCAAAAGAAGTATTTTTAAAAAAGATACTAACACTGAATATATGTATTAATTTGACTAAATTTAGGTTCATTTGGGTAAGGAAAAAGACTATTTTGACACTCCCATTTATTATTATTATTATTTAACAATTTGAAATAATAATAAAATATTAAATAAGTGATTTAATAAAAATATAAATTAAATTATTTAATAAAAATTAGTAAAAGTGGTTGTGATATAGTTGCATCAATTTTGAAGAGTCTCAAGATATCTCCCTTTAGCTAAAAATTTTGGAAAACAAATCTCATAGATTGCTTGATGAGACTTTAGATGGAGGGTTCTACAAAAGGATTGTAGGCACGTAGTATGATGTGTAGCAACTGATATAGGTATACATAAAAAATAGAGTTCTAGGTGTGTAGGTATGCTTGTAGGAATGGACAAGCTTATTAAGGTTTACACCCACTATCTAGTTTTTTATCTTTGTCTGAAAAAAAAAATACCTTTAAAAGGTGAAAAAGCCCAAAAACAAACTAACCCTACAAATGAAGTATATGTTGTCATGATATAAACAAGAATTCATTGATACATATATAATAACATCCTTGGCCACAATACAGCAGCGAGGCTATATAGACAAAAAATTCAAAGCAACACAAGAGGAGGAACTGCACTTGTTAATTTCAGTTGAAAATTTCACTCTCCACAGTTATAAACCGGTTGATGAGGCTATTGCTAACACTTGTATATATAGATTTCTTTATGGGATGGGTTAGGTGGCAGTGATCTGAAAGCATGGGAAAGTAGTGAAGTAACCGGTTTTCACTGAAGTGGGGAAAGCTTTAGTCCAACAAAGCATCCACTTTGTTGAGATAAATTCTTTAATATATATATATATATATATATATATATATATATATATATATATATATATATATAATAGATATATAGATATAGATAGATAGATATAGATATAGATATGATACCAACCAGACACATTATATTAAATTAAAGGTCTTACTAAATGTGACTCTTAGTCTTCTATGTGCAGTTATATCGTATTCAGTTTAATTTATAGTAGTTTGCTGCGTTGGTTTTCTGGTCTTTCTGTTTTGGTGTTCTCATGACTTTCTGATATAGATTGGTCTTCAAGGTATGTTGTTTACAGATCTCAGAACTTATATTGCACATTCTGGTGCTAGTCTTGAGCATCCCTTGTGCTTAAGATCTAGTATTGATAAAACAATATGAATTGGCATATAAAAGGTAAGAAAAACAAATCTAATGATATACAATACAGGAAAACACATGCTCGATCTTGGGACAATATAAGGAAATAAGTTTGTTGAAGCAATGATATCAGCAATAATAACGCTGTAACAGCATTGAAACATGACCTGTACATATACTGATAAAGGAGGAGCAAAGAGATAAAGGAAAAGGAAACCATAACACAGCAGCCTTAATTAGAACGTTGTAAGCATGTGCATGTCAGATTCCTCTACCTCACCGCACATTGGCCTAGAAATTAAAATCTAGCAATATATATACTTTCGTTGATGCAGCTTTAAAGAAATTCTGAACAGTCTCTAGAAATGGGAAAGGGAATACGGGGAACATTTTCCACATGCTTCTCCAAATGTTTGGCTATTCTCACTAAAGCCTCTTACATCAAGATGTAATGTATCAATGTTTGAATGCCAGCTTCAAACGTTCCCCACAAAACTTTCCAGCGTGATATCGGCTAGTATTGTTGAGCATTAAGATTGGTCCACCTCCTGTGGCAATAAAAAAATTTCAAAATATTAGATAAATAAAAATACATCATGAATTATGTTAGGAATTCAACTTACATAATAGTGAGAAGTTTAATGTGGAGGCCATATGTAACTAATAATATATTTAACGTATCATTACATGTACGTTGTGGTGTCATATAAATGATCATTATTTTTTTTAGCTAAATAAATTATATAAATGAAAAGCACAAATGGATGCTTAACTTTTATTCAAGATATATCTATGCTCTTTTGTTATGATTTTTTATAAAACAGTAAAATATACAATCTAAACTTTTCAAATTCATTTCTCTATCTTAACCACTATGTTATAATTAACATTAAAAACACACAATTAAAAGTCATATTTCTACTAAATAAAAATTAAATATAATGGATTGTATTTGAGTTTACAGCCAATAACTTCAACCCTTTTAAAAAAAAATAATAATTCATATTCATACACGTCCTTGAACTAACTTTACCACCACTCAACAAATACAATGAATCCTATACATCATTTATAAAATCCATCACCAAAAACAAATGTTACACACTACCAAATACCAAGACAATACAGTTTTTAATTAGTAAATCAAGACTGTTAAACAAACTTTCAATGATATAACCCTTATACAAAAGTTGCTACAAAATATTAAACTTCTAAGTATAGGTTAATCTAGCCATCAAATGGTTATATATTTTCTACCGAGTGATATGAACTAACATAATCGATTCCGATTCGATTTGTGTTATAGGATGACTTTCAAAAATTCTCCTATATATGATACAACATATTTGTTTAATTCAAAACACTCCTCCTTCCAAAAGATTTGCATACAAATACCTCATATTGATAATGTTAACCATACATATTCCTGTAAAGTAAAATTTTCCATCACACATATATATATATATATAAAAGCCGAAATAGGTTTTTGAGGGAAAAAAAGTATACTTTGATTTTACCGTGGGTTTTTCACGAATGTGAAAGAGACAAGAACCATGAGTCTTTGTTGTATTTTCATTTGTATTAATTCTTTATTCATGACGGGTTTTGCTATGGATAAGAAATTAAATTCAAATAAAGAGAAATAACTTATATGATGCAATGAGATATAACTGGCTAGTCTGCTTTTATATAATATTTCCTAAAAGAACCTAAGTTATCAATTATACGTATATGACCAATATTCTTTATCATGGTGATTCAGCAACCAAAATTCTTAGTTCTAACAAGTTCAATAAATGTCATTGGTAGTATAAGCTTCACGATGAAACGCAGATTAAGGAATTAGCGAATGGTTCTTGAATTTCTTGAATGGTTTCCATTTCTTAAAATGTTTTGCAAACATTCTGCATATTGCTCATGGAATTTAACATATGAGTAATGCAATTTTTGAACCTTCATAGCTATCAGTTTGGCAACTTCCACCAATATGACCCAACCATCCAAGAAGAGCCCAATAACTATTTTATTTAAATATAACAAATACGAAATAAAAGAGAAGGAAATGACTTTAAAGCCTCAGAGAATGATCACATTACATCAATTTAAACTTATTCAAAGGGATATAAAATATTCAAATCAAGTTTAGGAGATTAAAACAAATTAAGTTGTAGTAGTCCTTTTAGAGTGTCACAATGAATAACATGTTTGACATTTGACTACATCAAATTTGACTAATTAACTAACAAATCTTCACACTAGAAAACCAAGATGGTTCAAAATCCTTATAATCTAGTCAGGACTTTATCTCACAGTCAGGACTGTACACAAATATCAACTCAAAGCGAATGAATTAAAGATTTAACTGTTTAAGAATTCATAGTTAAGGGTCTTGAGCTGGAATTAATAAATGATTGAATCTCTCCTCTCGCCCTTTTTAAAATTTTTGGTGCTAGTTATTTTTCTCACAATTATGTCCGGTGTGTTCATCTTTTGTGCATGATCCCGTTGTAGTTATTGTTATTTGTGTTTTAAGCGAATTAGTTTTGTGCAAATTTATTGTACGTTTCCTATTTGATTTAAATTGTGTTCAGAGGAATTTTGTCATCATAAAGCATCGACCTTTTCTTCTATCTCCAATTACCAGTCTCAAATCTTTGGTAACTAAAGTGAAGAATTTTTAAATTTAAGTATAACACTGAGTAAAAATAAGAAATAAAAAAAATTGAATAATATGTGAGAAAAACAAACTCACAATTATATCATCGGAAGATTTTGAATTGTAAGTACCAGTTAACTTATGACTGATTGTATCAAATATCGTTAATTACAACCTCAAAAGAACCCATCAGTTTTTAAGCATAAAAAAAATAAAATGAGTTGCTTCTTTTGGGTTAATCCTTTTATCAGCATGCCTTAAAATGATATAAGATTTTGTAGTATTTTAACTAATGGTTTAATACAATAAGTAGCTAAAAACTCCACAGACTGCTTACAATAATAACACTGCGAGTGAAATTAGATGTAAAATTGAAAAATCAGTAGTTTAATAAAGTAGACCAGCCAATTCATAGGGCCATCTATAAACATCCGGGAAGCTACAGATGTCTCACCTGGTAACCATGATAAAATTTATTTTCTGAGCGTTATGGTCATCACACATAATTGCACAAAAAATCAGCATTGAATTGCTAGTAATAGATGTTGGCAATCTCTTGAAGATAAGAGAAAAGCTCTTGTGGTTTAGACAACATGGGCATGTGATCAGCTCCACAAATCACTTTGACCTCATTAGGAGGGTTTCTTTCAACAATTGACAGTTGAAAATCGTGGTCCATTATTTTGTCTTGTTCGCACACTATATAGACTCTGGCCACAGTTCCGTGATTCTCTTCTGTGAGTTGCGTATTCTCTCGCAAATCTTCATCACTGAAGATGGGAAAGGGTCTCAACAGTGACAATGCCAGGGCCAAGTCCTGCCTCATTTACACATGCCATTCAATATCATGGTTAAGAGACTTTTGCAATCATCCGTGAAATTACTGCTTAATAAACTAGTTTTTTGTCGGGTTAAGTTTTAGTCTATCAATATTGTTACAACCATAAATGACAACCAAAAACACTTTTGTAAATTTGTAGAGTGATCTTAATCAATACTTAATTCAATTTTATTCTAAATAAGTGACATAACTTTAAATTTTTATATAAACTAGTTTCTAAAATTAATCAAATAATTCTGAGTATTTTTTAACTACAAAATCTTTCATTGTTCATGAGACTAATTCTTGTTCGTATTAGAAACATAAAGTTGAATGCTACAACTTATGTTTCCTTGTTACCAACTTTCCCCAGAAAGATAGCAAGTTCAAGAATCAATTGAATCTTAGCAACAGATTTCATCAACGTGATAAACAAAATGTAATAAACAAGTTCAATGTTTTGAAAGCACTGATTAAAGAATCAATATTTTTTCTTAAAGAAAAGTCTGGTATTTAGTAGCATGACACATACCTCGGGTGGAGATAGTTGGTATACGTTGGATGCTAAGTTTCGAGGATCAAATGTCATATATCGCTTTTGATGAATGTTGGTATAGTCATCAGACACATTCTTTGAGCCCACATCGAATTTTAAGCTTAGCCTGTGCTTGAACTTTACAAAGTTAAATTAAATTAGAATAAATTGAGTAACAGAGAGAGAGAAAAAAACGCAGAAGGAATGTTTGTACCTCTTGGAACAGTGAGAGATAGCTTAGATGGGGCCCAGGCATCCAACCGGTGACGAAAACCGCAGCAGCAATTTTGTCGGGGAAGATTTCCATGGCTATAGATATGCATAAGCCTCCAAAACTATGACCCACGAGGATGACTCGTTCCTCTGGAGGCAAAGAGCGTAGAAATTGGAGCAAAGGCTGAACATATTGCAAAACTGAAGTGAGGTCCTGCACCTGCTTCGGATTGATGCCGGATGCAGCCATGTCGAGAGATGTGAATTGAAGTCCACTCGATTTGAGTAAGGAAGAGAGCTTATACCAACACCAGGCTCCATGGTAGGCTCCGTGAACCAACACCAAACGCCTCTTCTTCTTCCCCTCCATGGTATCCTCTTTCATTCCTTCGACTATATTTTAATCTCTTCTTCCGTCCCTCCTTGCCCCAACAGAGTTAAATTTGACTATTCAAAAACCAAATTCTGACTTTTTTCTTCTTACGAAGGTACGCTTTATAGAAAATTATAAAATAATAAATTTACAAATATGTTAATACAAATATAATAAAAGTAATTAAAATTAATATTTTATATTGTAAAATCAATAAGATAAATTAATAAAGCAAATCTAATGCAGTATTAAAACTAATAAATTATTATATTTTTATTAATGATATTAAAAATATTTTAAATTTAGTTTTCTACTGATTAAAATTTAGTGGTAAATTTATGATATTATTATTTTAAATAATTTATTATTATTATTAAGAAATTCTAATTTTTAAAGATATTGTTTCAAGAATAATTAATTTTAGTTATGATAGATTAGTTTATTGGAAGGGGTTTTTGCTTGTTAAATAATTTAAATGTTTTTTTTTTGTAAATATAACTATTTATTAACTTAATCATGTAATTTTTAGAATAAACATTACTAACCTAAATAATAGTTAGAAAAAATTAAAACGGACTCTAATAATAAATTTAATTTGTAAATATGTTTTTATATTTCGTAAATTTAATTCTTAACTACGTTTTTATATCTGGTATGACATTTATTAATGGATAAAAAATTATATTTATTAATTACTAGTATAATGGTTAAAGGATGAAATAATAACTAAAAAATATTGCTATATTTTAAAATTATGTTCATGTAGATTTATTTATAAGAAATTTAATATGGGTGTGTATGTTTTCTCACTTTTCTTTTGTTCATCGTAATGAAGAGAGTTGTTTAAGTAATGAAATATGTTATCAATGTCAGTTTTATGTAAATTTTTTGTGCCAGCAAATGATTTAATATTATTATTCAGACTTTTAAATAAAGTTATAAAATATCTTATCTTAGAATTAGGTTGGATGATATTGACAACATCAATTTTTAATTGAAGAGAGTTGTGGACGAGTTTGATTTCAGTAACTCAAAGGAAGAGATAATATTTTAATTTTGTGCTTTTTCTTAAGTCTCTAAATCCATATTGATGAATGAGAAAGTTTGGTAAATGATAATTTTCCTTAACTAAAAACAAGTAAAAAAGGTTCCAAAACTATTTGGTTATTGTTGTTGCTCTTTATACGTTGTCACCAAAATAAAATATCATTTCAATGGAATTGTCCAGGGTTTTACGACAATTTTGTTTATGTTGTTCTCATAGTTAATTATATCATCAAAGAAGAGAAATTTATACATAGCAAATAATAAGTAATTCAGAATTATTTCTCATTGAAATCATAAATACATGGTCATTAGTTTGACATGTTTATAGAGATAAGGATTGGATTTGAAACACTATGATAAAGATCACTTTAGTACGAAACGGATCTTTGTGTGAATAATCTTTGGTGTAAAGTTCCACAAGAGCAAGTATGCTACAGCCTAAATTTTTCCTTAGTGGTTGTTGTTTAGTGGTTTACCATTCACACTAGCCTCAAATGTATTACAATAATTATATACACTAAACCTAATTTCTTACTGTTATAAATAATTAGCACCAACTTAAAACACCTAAACAATTGTTGTATTTTATATCATTTACGTATTCTTATTCATTTTTTTTGTTTTCAATTTTTTGTGCATTAATAAGCTTGTGTACAAATATTATAAGCTCAAACATGTATTTAACCAAATGAATACTATGTTAAACATTTGAGGTTAAAAAAAATATCTTTCTACAAATCCATAAAAAAATAGCAAATTTTATATCGTTGATGATATTCAATTGATGTTGTTAATTAGATTATTGTTGGAGAATATTTTATTGCAATCCATGTGCTATATATCACATAATATATTAAATATAGTGTATATGTTGATAGAATTAAATTAACCTACCCTTTAATGTATATTTGTTAACTATAAATATACATTACAAGAAGCATATAATGTTAGAGATAGCAACACCTAATATAATAGATAAAATATATAGATATTGATATTCATAATATATATTTTATTTTATTAATAATAGCTATGTTTTATAAATATAGGACATTACAAAAACATGATTTTTAATAAAAAAAAATATAGTAATGACCCTCCATAAAACTATAAAGTATGTATGATAAATATAGAATAAATAAAGAGAAAAGAAATCATTGAAAAAGAAATATATAATAAAAAGAATAAAATGAATGTGTTGTTTTAAAGAGAAATGTTTATGAAAAAAAACTAAAATTATTATTTTTTTTACATTATCTAATATTAATGTAAATAAATAAGTATTGTTTTTACTATTATGGAATTTCAGATTTTTAAAAAAATCAAGCGTTTTATTATAGAGCTACTATGAGACTATTTTGTAAATGAAAATTTGAATGTCTCCAAAATAATTTATTATTGTCTTACACAACACAATTTATACTATAATTTATAATTATTTTTTTTACTTTTTTTTTTCTATGTTATTGTGATAAGCTTTTCAAAATCTCATACTGCTGTTTAAAAATTGTTCACACTTTTCCTTCGTCAAAGTACCTATTTTCCTCAGTTTTTTTTTCTTGTCAACTAACTGTTAGTACATTTCAAAATTAAATAGTGGATGAACAGACAAATTTTATTAAAAAATAAATTCAAACTAAATTAATTTTTTTTACCTATTTTAACTATTTAATTGACCAATGTCAACCGATAAAACGTGGCATTACCTCTTCCATTCAAAATTATTGGTGTAGACTAATCTCCTTCACCCAGTCAGCATTGAAACGGTCAATAATAAGAAAATTTGGCGGGAAATTGGACTTTAAGGCACACATCAGTCTTCATGGATACTCCAGCCCCACTTAAATCAATTTCATATCTAACCTTTTGCTTTTATCACTACTAGCTCTTCATCCCACTCTCTATTTAAAAAGTAATAATCTTTTAAAATTTTAATACATTAATAAAAAAAACATTAAATTATTTGATTCAATTTAATATTAATTTATTAATTTTTTTATATTTATTTGTAATGAAAATGATTTTTTTTATTAATTACTTTTAATTGGATACAAGAGTATTATAAAAATAAGCTTAATAATAATTATAAAAGAGAATATATATATATATATATATATATATATATATATATATAATCTTAACGAATTAATTTATATATAAATAAATTTTAATGATGCAATTAAATTATTTCTTTCTGGTCCATTTTTTTTCCATGAAAGTGATAAATAATGGTAATTGTTTTTTAAATTAATTCTAAATATTATAAATAGAAAATTAAATAATTTTATTATTCATTTCTCTAATTAAAAATTATCAATTCTCCGTAGTAAAGTTTTTAACTTCTATCTACCTTCTTTTTAGATATTTCTAATAATCATATTCATCTCTCTCTTTCTAAGCCCGCAAGCTTATGACACGTACTTCAAAACAAATTTAACTCAACTTAAAAAAAAATTGAGGTAAGTTTTTCCTTTTAGAATTCAAAACTCTGTTTTATTGTTTAAAACACTGATATGGTTTTGAGTTGAATTAGTTTCATGTTAAAACTTAAAACTTTGGATGTACGTTTGTAGTTCTACTTGAACGGTTTATATATTGAGAAATCTTATGTTGTAAAAACTTTAGTTCAATTTTTTTATTGTGCTTTTAAAAATTGGAAATAACATATTAAAATACTGATATTTGTTAAATTGATAAAATTTTCTACAATGAATTCCTTAACCACATCTGAAAGCAATTTTAAAAACTACAATAGTTGGAAATGTGAAGGTGGTCATTTTAAAATGTAAAATTTCAAATTGACCAATTTATCAAATAAACTATATATATAATAAAGAGAGAAAATTTTAATTTTTAAAGATTTCATTTTTTATTTATGAATGATAATATATCAATATAGAGTGATAAATAGAAATCCAAACTTTATTTATTTTAAGATATATTTTACTCAAGTGTTCATTTATCGTTTAATTAAGATAATGATACATAGTAAGATTTTCTTATTTAAAATTACTCATTCAAGCAATAAAATATCAATGAAGTGATGAGTTTTATTGTCCAAATGACAACTTATAAAATCAGAAAGAAACTGTATTCATCATTTTTACGAAATAGTACTATATTAAAAATGATATATTGTTCAAGTGATATTTTTCTATAATTGTATGTTATATATTTTTAGTTTTTTTATGATGATCATCCTGTAACACTGGAACAGAAGACGATATAGGTGTAGTATATTATATTTTTTTCCTATCTTTTGTAAGATAAATTATGTAGCGGATGTTTCCGTTATGATACAGGAGAAAACCCTAGAAACACTAAGCACAAACCCAATCCATACATAGAAATCCCATATATTACAAGCTCTTCGCCCATCTTTATACCCTTCACACATAATTTGGCAATGAAAAGCAACAAATATACTCAGCTTCTAGAAATAGGTGTTGGCAATCTCTTGAAGGTGAGAGGAAAACTCCTGCGGTGTAGAGAACATGGGCATGTGATCAGCTCCAACAATGACTTTGACGGCATCTGGAGGGCTTCGCTGAATCATTGGTAGTTGAAACTCACGCTTGAACAAGTTGTCTTGCTCGCACAATATATATACCCTCCTCACACTTCCATAGTTCTCTTGTGTCAGTTTAGCATACTCACCCGACAATTGTTCATCACCAAAAATGCGAGTGGGTCTCAACAGTGACAATGCCAAGGTCAAGTCCTGCATCATTTACACACCTCCATCAAATGTCTCATGGCTTAGACAGTCTAAATTCCATATATGTTAAACTGGTTGTGTTTTGTTAATTTTCAATCTATCATATTCACCAGAAAGACTAATGCAAATTTGTAAATCAATATGAAAATAGTATTTTATATTTTGTATATGGTATATATACTTTTAAATTTTGGATGAATTTCTATCCTTAATTAAGTAGATTTCGATATTTTTAACTACAAATAAACATTTTTGCTTCCTGGTTTTTCCGTGCGTGAAACCGCGTATGAACACAGATGAAATTAAATTGCCCCTTCACGAGAATAGTTTTTATTTCATGGAAAGAACATAAAAGTTTAATGCTTAAAATTTTGTTTCCTGATTATAAATGAATCTTAGCAACTTCTAGCATGCAGACAAAATCAATTTTTTATAGACTCAAATATAAACTAATTTTTATATTAAAGTTAGTTAATATCAGATTTTACTAATTATATTTAAAAAATAACTTTCTGGAACTAATCTTCGTGAAAACTTGATGTTTAGAATAACAAAGATTCATTAAAAATAAATCCAAATTAAATAAAAGGCGTGTTTAGGATGATCCGCTAAATCAGTATGCATTAAATTTTATATTAAGTATTGAAGAAAAAAAACATAGCGGGTCCCTGTATATTTTAAAAAAAAAAAAGTGATAATGATAATGATTATGAACCATATAAAAAAATGTAAATAAAATAATGAGAATAAAATAAAAGTAACAATGGTAATAGTAAAACCACAAGACCTTAATATATAGTTAGATATGTTTAATTAACAAAAGGTTTCATAACGAAATTATTTGAGTACTTTTTTTTATTATAATATTTCCTATACTATACATCTATATCTCTGATACTCATTAAGAATATCTCATTTTATATTAAAACAAAGAACAAGATTAAATTAAAATATATATATATATATATATATATATATATATATATATATATATAAAATTTATCCAATATCTAACTTCAAAGTACATACCTCGGGTGGAGACAGTTGGTACAATCTGGATTCTAAGAATTCCGGCGCCAATATTATCGATGTTTTCGGTTGATTGCTGTTGTTCTCATCGGTCATAATCTTTGAGTGCGAATTAGATTCCGCTCTTCGACGAGCCTTGACCTTAGAAATTAAATTAAATTTAATACGAAGAAAGAAATAAAATAATTTATTTTAAATCCAGATCTATTGTTTATATAAAAAACAAAAAGTATATATAATAATTATCATACTATAAAAGGAAACAGAATCTATTTAAGAAGTGATACCTCTTGAGCAAGAGTATACAAGCTTAGATCTGGACCGGGCATGGAAGTATTCGCAAACACTGCAGCTGCAATCTTTTTGGGGAACTTTTCCATGGCTAAGCACATGCCAATCCCACCCATGCTATGTCCTACAAGGATAACTTGCTCCTCTGCATCCAAACTCCGTAGAAACTCCATGAGAGGCTCATAGTATTCTGAAATTGAGTTCAGTTCTTCCGCTTGCTTTGGATGGATTCCAGAGGCAGCCATGTCTAGCGCTGTGACTTTGATTCCACTCGATTTCAGCAATGCAGCGACCTTGTACCAACACCACGCACCATGGCCCCCTCCGTGAACCAGCACCAAATGCCTCTCTTTTTCTCTCTCCATCTTATCTCAACTACCTTCTTCTCTTCTTACCCCTATTTATTGTAATGGAGATGGAACTTCACAAGCCATAATAACATTCTTTATATTTTGATATTTTCACTCTTTTATTAATTATTTTGAAAAAAATACAAATATTTTTATTAATATTCTATTATTTTCAACCAAGATTATGCTTAAAAGGATATTTACAAATTATGAAAGACTATTTTATAAATAAAGTTACTTTCTCACATTTTTTCATCTCGTGTAAACAGTAAAAATCGTCATTATTTTCGCCTCCTATATTCATATATGATTTACGTTATTAATTAAAACATAAATATTAGATATGTAAGATTCAACTTATTAAAATTTAAAGAATGGAGTTGAAATTGAATGGAATAAAAAAATATTTTCAAAGTGACTAATTTTAATTTGAATAAGTTTGTTATTTATTTACATTTAAAATTCACGTGTGAGATTGTGATCCACGTGTTTAACTAACTAATGAATAGGAATTTTTTAATAGACTAAAATAGTTGTGATGATTTTACTTCCACGTTTGTGTTTTAGAAACTCTGAAATATTTCTATGCCATTACGGGTTTATATGATATCATAACACTTTTTTTTGAATTAGTAATGAGTATGAGAATTAAGATTTGAGATTTGGTCAATTGAATTAGTGATGCAATTTGAATTGAAATTACATATTGAATGAGATATGAAATGAAGGCTTTAAATGTGTGGTTATGCTTTGGAAATGGGCATCAATAAACAAGATGTGATAATTGCATATTGGAATAATTTTGAGATAAGTTTTATTCTTGTGGTGTTTACTATTTTATGCATATCATTCTAGTTTAGACTATTTTTTAGCAATATTTTGTAATTAAAAATTAATATTTTCAAGTAATCTCCTTAACGTGTTATTTAAAGAAGACGCTCCTTATTTAAATAAGGATGATTGTTTGAACAACGAGTTTTGAAACTAAAAATCTTAATTTTGGTTCATATATCACTTAATCAATATACATTTATACCAACAAAAAAAATCATAATTTGACCAATTTAAAGATTTTCACACATTAGTATACATAACAAACCTCAATTGAACTCAAAATCATAACATTGTCTCACTTTTTTCCTTTTAATTCAAATAATTTTACTTTTTCACTCATTTCTTTTTCTACTCCCTCACTTCTTATCCTTTAATTGAAACAAATCATTATGTTTTAGTGCTACATATTAGTTTTCATCTTTAACTTCATATAATTAAGAGTAATCTAACCAAATAATTGCATTGGAATTAAATTTAAATATATATTTTCTAAAAAAATAATTTAAATTTTTATAGATCCAAATTTTAATAATTGAATTGTATTTTGAATTCCGTTCATTTTTTTTCAAATAAAATAGTTTGAATGTTTATAAATAAGTTTGGTATTGATTTTGAAATTGATAATTTTATTCAAAATCAATTTAAAAATTCAAAATAATTTAATATTATTATATATTTTCTAATAATATTTTTAAAATGAAAATCTATTGAAATCTTTAGTATTTCATAAACTGTGTAATTAATTAATTAATAATTTAAAAACAAATCAATTTCTTATAGTTGATAAGTTTTCTGGAGAGAGTTAGACACAATATTTAGTACATATTTTGAACGTTAATTTAGGTCACTTCCTAGGAAGAACAAATGATGTATAACTAAAAGTTTAGTATTGAAATGTGATATTGAATATATCTCAATTATTATATTTTACTACAAAAATTAAATATAAATATAAATGTTACATGTATGTTTCTTGAATATCAAAATATTTTTCACTTAGGTTGGGCCACAACTCTAGCAAATATTTTTCTTTTAAAAAATCTTATACACTTAGTATTAGTTGAAAAAAAAAACATAAAAATGACTAACCATATTTTTATTTTATTTTTTTATAAAACACTAAATTAAAAAATAACACTTAATATATGTAAAATGAGAGTTATAATATATATATATATATATAGAGAGAGAGAGAGGGAGAGAGAGAGAGATACGTTTTTATTGAATTTTTTCTATCTCCATATTACTAATAATTATAAAATTGAATTAGGTTAAATCTACATAAAAGATTATTCAAATCATATATTTTATGCTTATATTAATATTTATTTAAATAAATTATATTTATTCATCTATATATAATATGAGTTTCATTTCACATTAAACATTATTATTTTTTATCATCATATCATTATAGAGTTAGGGTCTAATAAACATATTTTTTATCCTTGATGTTCAATTATTTTGAATTTATAATCAATTTTGAAATAAATAGAAATTCTAAAATTGGTATCAAACTTATTTAAACCTCTAAATTATTTTATTTAAAAAATATAGATTTGAATTTTAATTTAATTATTTAAATTTAAATCTATTAAAATTCAAACTAATTTATTAAAAAAGATAGATTTAATTTCAATTTAAATTATCTAAGTTTATAATAGATTGAGGTAGTTCTCACCAATAAAGTAGATCTAATTTTTGGAAGTTTTGTTGTTTACTCTGCCTAAAAGGTCAGCAGATTTCTTTTCCTTTTAAGACAAGGGTGATAATAATCCAAACTAATGCCTGAAACATTTAATTATTGTCTTTTCAAAAAATAGCAACCACTTCCATTATATCTCACCAGGGTCCACTTTCCATTATATGTTAGCTATGTCATTATTGGCAGGTAAAGCATAAGACCATTTATAAATTTCTTTTACATATTGATATGAAATGTCTATTTATCTTGTTGGCTGCTAAATTTAACCAAAAAATTAACTATAATGGTAAGATTTCTCTTCTCAGTAACATTTTTATCTATAAGATTAGTGACCATTAATAAATTGAAAAGGATGGTATAGATTATTAAGGTGTAAAAGGTAAATGATAGTGCGCGATATTCTTATGCCGATTTGAGGAGTGGAAAGTATAATGGAAGGAAAATGAAATAGTGATATTTTTATTTGAATTTTATAAATATTGATGGATTTATTGAAAAAAATGGAAAGTTCCGTTTCATCCCGTAATTTTAAGACTTTTTTTCTTCTCTTTTAATCTTAGAGAAATACTACCAACAAATTATAGATTCCCATAACTTATATTACATTTTGTCTACACACATTAGTAATAGTATTCACTTCTGGTTTCATTCCCTTGTTTTTTTGACTGTTTTACTTCCTTTTCAAGTGTCTCAACATCTTCTTCCTTCTACATGTCTTCAATGAATGTTGAATATTTAATAAGAATTAGGATGATAAAAAAAAAAAAGAGAGAGAGAGAGAGATTCCAGTGTATGTGATATATTTAAAAAATAATTTATAACAAATACAAATTTATATTTATAATTAAAATTCATTATAAAAAAATATTTTTAAATGATGTTTTGAATTTATGATGAGTAATTATTGCAATATAGTTATATTAAAATGGATAAGTGATTGAGAAAATTAGATATACAGATAAATATAAAGATAGTTTAAGATTAGAAATAAAAGTATTGTTTAAACTACTTGGGTAGACCTGAAACGCATCTCCCAATAAAAAATAATAATGTTAGACTAATTTAAGGACTTGTGAAGTAATTTAAAAATAATTAAAATCATAGAAAAATATTGTTTAATAAATGAGTATATCTAAAACGAGTATACGATATCTATTTAATATAATTATTTGTAAGAAGGGAACAAATATTTTTGGTGCATATTTATAAATGAAATATTGATCGAAAAAACCTTGAAAAAATTAATAATATCCAGTTTAAATGTTTGTGACTTGAATGTAAATTTTTTTCTTAATTTGTCTTGTCTTCTCTTATGTTTAAGTTGTATTTTGGTCTATTCGAGATAGATGGAAGAAATGTATGGTATGATTTTGAATTTATACATCTCTAATATGTTGGTATGATAAGTTGTCTCCTAAACTTATTTTAAATTTCTTTGTATTTGTTGGCACGAACTTTGGTCTAGTTCTGATGTTTGTTTTATTTTTTTTAATGATATGTTTTACATGATGTAACAAATGATTATTGAAGCTGGAGGTGTAAGCTTAATTGAGATATGGGATTTTATATAATATAAGTTTTATAATGTATAAAAAATAATTAAAAAATTAAGAATATTAATTTGAAATGATCTGTAGAACTTATTTTAAAATATTTATTATTCTAATAATAGTAGGTAACAATTATATACTTTTACATCACATTTCGTTATCAACAATACTTACACATAATAAGTTATAATAAGTGATTCATTTTCAATAAAAAAATATAATAATACTTAATTCAATAAAAAATTATAATAATACTCAATTGTATCTAATGAGTACATGAATAATATAGAAAAAAAAAATGAATAAAACGAGATTTCTAGAAGAATTATAAGAGACATTATAGGTGCATGTACCGGTAGCATGCTTATCATGTAAAGTAATGCTATCTCCAATTGGTGGTTGAACTTTCTTGGAGAATGTAATGCCAAAGGAAAATACAGCAAAAATCAACTATTCTCTAAAGTATTTCTATGCAATCACAAACACATAAAATAGTCAAATAAACATGACAAGAAGGATATGACTTTTATTTGGGACCACTTGGAGGTCTTAACAAAATCCGGCAAGCCTCGTGTTCAAAATTAAAAAGATGTATCCAATATATGTAATCTTAGATGTGAGGTGTTTGATCTATTGTGACTTTTTTATATCCTTATATATGAGTTGAAGTAATCCATTCCGCCTCCTATTTATAAAATTATTTATTACTGATGAAAAAAAAATTATGATAAAACAGGTTCTTATTATTTAAGAGAAGAGTCATTTTTTTCTTTTTCTCTTATATTTTTTAGATTTGTAATCTGTAAAATAAATAAATACTTAGAAAAATAATTAAAAAAAATATTATAATTAAAAGGTGTGAAGACCTACCAATTAAGTTAATCATACTATTACATATAACAAAGCACGTTGATAAAAATGTAATGTAGAATGTAATGGGATCCTATGGAGAAGTCCACTGAAATTGTCTTGTCTTACTCATTTCTGTTATATATATGTATGCACATTACAGGACCAGAAAGGCAGAATGAGTGAGGATATGAGAAAGCAAAAGCACTTTGTCTTGGTGCATGGTCTTGGCCATGGAGGCTGGTGTTGGTACAAGCTGAAGCCACTCATGGAATCGGCTGGCCACAAAGTCACAGTCCTTGACCTTGCCGCTTCAGGCATCAACACACAAAAAATAGAAGACATCACTTTTTCTCACTATTCCAAACCTTTGTTGGATCTTTTGGCATCTCTTCCTCCTAAGGAAACAATTGTCCTTGTGGGACATAGCTTTGGAGGGATGACCATAGCCCTTGCAATGGAAATATTTCCAGAAAAAATTTCTCTTGGAGTTTTTCTAGCAGCTTTTGTTCCTGATACCCACCACAAACCATCCTATGTCATAGAAGAGGTATGCTTTTATTAAAAAGTAAATAAAATCTAGTTTGTTTACTCATCACAATATTGCTCAAATTTCATTTCTTATTGATTCTGCATGCCAATTACAAAGTGTAAACTTAAGGTACTTACAAAATATATTTGTTAATATATAAGACATACTTTTTTCTTTTTGTTTTGTTTGGGATCAAGATTGGTATTCACCATGAAATTAAATAGATAGATGCCTGTTCTACATGGTTTTGGTTCCATTGTATGCAGCTCTCTCTCTGTATCTAATAATTTATACGTATATAATTATTTCATATAACTTAAATTTAATTAAAAATTATATGTTTACAATATTTTTAAGTATAACATATATTTAAATGCTTCAAATTTGTTGTTTAATATTATATTTGAGTATTTTTTGTGTGTTATATATGGATGATTCAATAGTGAAACTGCAAATTATTTTTATTAATTTTATCTAAATTAAAAAATTTACAATTACAAAATAACGATAATTTTAAAAATAATATATATATTACTTTTATATTTATGCGTAAATCATCAAAGTTTTTTATATCTTTTTGTGAGTTTTTCATCTTATACAATTTTTATAAATTTTCTATAAATTAAATTATATATATATATATATATATATATATATATTTGTGTCGTTCTTAAAAAATGTTTCTCTAATATTTACATCATTTCAATTATATCTTTGCACAATTTATAGTATTTTTTTATTAATTTTTTAATTGATTTATACATAGCAGCTATAAGGTAAGAGTATTAAAATGGTTATCTGGCCAAGAATATAACAATTACAGGTATTATTATTTTTATTCTTTTAAAAACCTACTACTATATATAGTATATTAACATAAAATTAGACTATTATTTTTAAAACCCTACAGCTACTAAAATGTGATTAATTAGGCATGTTTGGAGGACCAAATCTCAGTTTCCAAACATCAATAACACATCTAGTTGGTCCCACACATTAACGTACCTCATTAAAAAATGGTTGGATACAGGCAGAGTTTGGATAACCTAGTAGTACAATAAAAAAAATGTTCATACTTTATTATCTTTGATCTATACTACAAAATTACTCTATCTCGATTTAAAAACATCAGATTAAAGTTTATGGTTGTTATTTTTACAAGACCTATATATAATTTTATTTTCTTTAATTATTTTTAGAGAAATAGTTAATTAAAAGAAAATTGTGTTGAGAAATAATTAATTAACCTTGTTGATATGGACAGTTCATGGAGAGAAGATACCCAGTTGGAGGATGGATAGACAGCGAGGTATCGAACAGTGGAAGCAAAACGACGGTGCTTTTTGGTACCAAGTTTCTGTCCACTGCGCTGTATCAATTCTGCTCCACTGAGGTAGTCACAGACACAACCATGTAGCGTAAATGGTTGCATTGCACCAAAACCCAAAGCAATTGAATTTTAAAATGTTTTTGGGTTGGATTTTGCAGGATCAGGAATTGGCCAAGACTCTGGTAAGAAAAGGGTCACTCTTTCCTGAAGACCTTTCTGAGGCACACAATTTCTCCAAAGAGGGTTATGGGTCTGTGTCACGTGCCTATGTTGTCTTCAGTGAGGACTTGGCAATTCCAAAAGAGTATCAACAATGGATGATCCAAAATGCTGGAATCGATCTTGTGAGGGAGATCAATGGAGCAGATCACATGGCTTTGCTTAGCAAAACCCAGGATCTCTGTTCAACTCTCCTAGAGATTGCTGATAATTAAGCACACTTAATTTTAATCTTATTATGGTTATCCATAATCAATTTCAAAAGATGAAAACTATCTTGTGTTTTTTTTTTTTCTTTATGAATAAAATTATCTTTTATATGTGTACCAGTTTGTACTTTGTGGAATATAGAGTTTAATCTCAAAAAGTAAAAAAACGAGTGTGCTCTTATTAATGCTCTATATAAAAATAAATTAATTAGACTTTCTTTCTTTGGCTGAGATTTTGATCATTGTGTGTATTGGCATGGCTGGTTAAGACACTATAATATAGTATAATGTAATACAATAATTTTGGTATATTTTTAGCTGAAATAATTTTGAACCTTTTGATTTTAGATATATAACTCTGATTGTTGACTATTAAATCAGAAAAAAATTACAGAATCAAACTGAAAAAAAAAAATAAACAATAGACAAGTTAAAATTGACTGAGATTCTATGCAAATCACGCTTGATAAGGACTTTTCCTCCTTATTGAAATCTTGTTTTTTTTTTATTTCTTTTCTTCGTTTCTACTGTTATTTTTCTATCAGAAGCTTGCTTTTGTTTTTATATTTCTTTTCGTTCTATTAAAATTTTGTTTTGTTTTTATTTCTTTTATCGTTTCTATTATTACTTTTCTATTTCAAGACACGGGTATCAGTAGAACTAAATTAATAAATTTTACAATTAACTTAAAAAAGAGCTATTTAATTTTTTTTATTAATTAACAATATAAATATTGAAATCATTAATTTATCAAAATTAATCTCTATCTTTTTTTGTGAGCAACATGTTAAAAGTTAGGAACTCACTTTTTAAAATACTAAAATTCATTCAATAAGATTATTTTTTTCTAATATTGTCTTCACTCATATAAATTTAAAGATCAACCTCTTAATCGCATGTTTGAAAAAATACCGTGTTAATTAGAGTCTTATATCTTCTAACTATTTAGTTAAAATGCTAGATTTTAATTAATAAAAAAAAATAAGATTAACAGAGTAATATATTCAAATAAATATGGACTACAAATCATCTCTCTATCCAAATTATAATAATTATATTGATTCAGAATATTTTTAGACTTATTTTTCGAAAGAATTTCTAAGAACTTTCTTCACTAAAACGTGTTTAAAGGTTTTTTTATGATTTATCTCATTCAATTTATTTTTAAAATAAAATGTCTGATTATAATAAATATTATAATTACAATACAATTTAAATATTTTTAAAAAAATTATTAAACATTGATCCTTTCCTCAGTAGAGATACTGAAACACTAATGTTTGTGGTGTGGCTGAACAATACGCATGCAACAGTTACATGAACAAGTTATGTTTTTGTGTAGCAGAGGGTCATGCTCTGTCTCTGCTCCAAAAATGCACCACCATCACCTCGCTGCGAGAGGCGCGTCAACTCCACGCCCTCTTGTTAACTACTTCCACTGTCTTCAACTCCCAATCTCCGTTTGTGTACAACAACATCCTCTCTATGTACGCACGGTGTGGTTCACTCGCAGACTCTCACCTCGTGTTCGACAAAATGCCTCGCAGAAATATTGTTTCCTACAACGCACTTCTTGCACCCTACTCTCGAGCATCACCAAACCATGCCATTTCTGCTCTTGGACTGTATATCCAGATGGAAACTAAGGGTCTTATGCCCTCCAGCATGACTTTTACTAGCTTGCTGCAAGCATCTTCCTTGCTTCAGCATTGGTGGTTTGGATCGTTGCTTCATGCCAAGGGCTTCAAGTTGGGTTTGAATGATGTTTGTGTCCAAACTTCTTTGCTTAATATGTACTCGACTTGCGGGGATTTGAGTTCAGCTGAATTGGTTTTTAGGGATATGGTTGATAGAGATGATGTTGCTTGGAATTCTCTCATTGTGGGATATCTGAAGAATAAGATGATCAAGGAAGGTTTTTGGCTATTTGTTGCAATGATGAGGGTTGGTTCTGTCCCAACCCAGTTCACGTATTGTATGGTTTTGAATGCCTGTAGTCGTCTGAAGGATTATCTCTCTGGGAGATTGATTCATGGCCATGTGATTGTAAGGAATGTGCCACTGGATTTACATCTACAAAATGCTCTTGTTGACATGTACTGCAACGTTGGCAATACGCGAACAGCTTATGAGATTTTTAGTAGAATGGAACACCCGGATTTAGTTTCTTGGAATTCAATGATTGCTGGGTATTCTGAGAATGAGGATGGAGAGAAGGCCATGAATTTGTTTGTTCAGTTGCGAGAAATATGTTTTCCTAAACCGGATGACTATACCTATGCTAGCATTATATCTGCTACTGGCGCATTCCCATCTTCCAGTTATGGAAAATCTCTTCATGCTGAAGTTATTAAAATGGGATTTGAGAGAAGCGTGTTTGTAGGAAGCACTCTTGTGTCTATGTATTTCAAAAATCATGAAATTGAAGCTGCTCAGCGAGTATTTTATTCAGTCTCAGTGAAGGATGTTATTCTCTGGACTGAAATGATCACTGGTTATAAAACGACTGATGGAATTAGGGCAATTAGATGCTTTTTAGAAATGGTTCATGAAGCCCATGAGGTTGATGACTATGTTCTCAGTGGAGTTTTTAGTGCGTGTGCTGACCTTGCACTTTTAAGACAAGGTGAAATAATTCATTGCTATGCTGTTAAAGTGGGTTATGATGTTGAAATGTCTGTTTCTGGGAGTCTAATTGATATGTATGCAAAAAATGGTAGCCTTGAAGCTGCATATTTGGTATTTTCCCAAGTTTCAGACCCAGATTTGAAGTGTTGGAACTCAATGCTTGGTGGATATAGTCACCATGGACTGGTCGAGGAGGCATTGAAACTTTATGAGGAGATTCTCAAACAAGGTCTGGTTCCGGATGAAGTGACATTCTTGTCTTTATTGTCTGGTTGCAGCCACCGTAGGTTGGTTGAGCAAGGAAAATTTCTATGGAATTATATGAACAGCATTGGTTTGATTCCTGGGCCTAAGCACTACTCTTGCATGGTAACTTTGCTGAGTCGAGCAGCATTACTGGAAGAGGCGGAAGAAATTATCAAAATGTCACCTTATATTGAAGATAATCTAGAACTATGGAGAACTTTGTTAAGTGCTTGTGTTATAAATAAAAATTTTAAAGTGGGAATTCGTGCAGCAGATGAAGTTTTGAGATTGAAAGCAGAAGATGGTCCAACGCTTGTTCTGCTTTCTAATCTTTATGCTGCTGCAAGGAGATGGGATAAAGTTGCAGAAATAAGAAGAAATATGAGGGGATCGATGCTGGAGAAAGATCCAGGGTTAAGTTGGATTGAGGCCAAGAATGACATTCATGTGTTCTCTTGCGGAGATCATTCACACCCCAAGGCTAATGAGATGCAGGCTGAATTGCATAGGCTAAAAAGAAATATGATTAGAACAGGAAATGATGACAGATATACATAAAATGCACAGAAACTAAGCTTATGCTCTAGCTGTAATTAAGGGAAAATAAAGTATATACAAGTTTTAGAGGAAATAGATAATGGATTGTAATTTTTCCGTTTTCTCTTTGTATTGAGAAAGTTTTATCATATTCTTCTCTAAAACAAAATATTTGATAAATGCACTAATTTTAAAAGATTGATATTTGAAAGACTATTTGGCTTGATTTAATACTTGAATATTTATTTATATAACTTTTTACTTTGGGACTATTTAGAAAGAGGAAAATATCTTTTAGAATGAAATTGAGTTTATTGGAATATTTATGTATACAAAACTATGCAGTGTTGCTATGTTATCATCTTATAATGCAAGAAACGCTTGCTGCTTTTTATCCTTCAAAGCATCCGCCAAAACAAGTTATATAAGAAATAACTCAAGTAGTGTATTTATTTTGCCGTACAAAAAGATGAAACAAAAGTGATATCGCGATAGGTGACTCATTTCCATTCGATCTATTTAATTTTTAATAAAGAAAAATTACAAGATTTGTCTTACGAGCAATGGACTACATTTCTCTGTCTGGGAACATACCTCTTAAAGTTTAATGCAATATAATTGTGAATCATGAAGTCAACATACTCGTCGTGAGTAGAAAGGGAGATGATAACGTTAAATACGCTGCATGACTCCGGAGTTTTACACATTCAAAAAGAATATTTTGAAGGACCATTTTATTTTCGTGTTGCGCTGATGCTTATAAAACCTAGCCATCTTGGACCTTTACTTTTAAGTACCCAAGCAAATCCTCTTATTATTTTGCTTTTTTAAATGAATGTATTTAATACGTGTTGAACTCAATAATAGAAATCAAGTTTCTTCAGTTTTTTTTCTCCTTTTAATTCATTTTATGCGTTTGATTTCTTATAATAACGAATTTTGTTATTAAGGATTTAGTGCACAAAGCAACAAATTACATCGCTAAAAATTGACAATTTAAAAATGGCTATCTCATTTCTATTTTTATTAAGGGTGAAACAGGTCCAGAAGAGAAGAGATAGAGCAGCTCCTCCTACTCTAACTCCGATTAGTGTTTTTTGTCAGAAAATTCATACCTAATTTTCTTTGAATTAACATTGCATCTGGATACCTTACCATTTTAAAATAATAAACATACTTTTTGTACTTCGTATTTGAGAACATAAACAATACGACAATAAGAAATATAACAATTTTCCCAATAAAAATTGTATATTTAATAGGAACTAGGATTTTTATAGAACGCTAATTACGCCTTAATCTAGACTTAAAAACGTTGGCAACCAAATTCCAAATTTCCTTACCCCACCGTAAACCCCAAGCCTAATATGTCACATTTCTCAACAAATTTTTAACAATGTTATTTGAAAGAAGCCAAATTAAGACGTGTAGGCAGGCCCAACTTTCGTCCAACAGAACCTACTATCTAAATTTTACCGACCACTCCCCCCAAGTAATTTGTGTAGTGAAAATCTCGAGCTTTAAATAGTGTACAAGTCTCGTTGTTTTAGAGTTCAATTAAAGGCCAATTACTCCAAGTTTACAAAAATATATGAGTAAAATGTATCCAAACATCTTCCAAGCAGTTGGTATCTTTTACAACAGCGAGGGATGTATCGGACTCAACCTGGAACCAGGAAGAAAGCAAAGGTACAACATATAACATTCAAAATCATCTAACCTATATTCATCTACATGTTAAAGAAAATGGGTCAACAGTAACTAAAAGAAAATACCTAATGGAAGAACTCAACGGGTTGAAACAGGGCCCAATCCAAATGTCCACGATACGTACCAGTGCCCTCAATGCGGCATCTACATTCCAATAATCAGAGATTCAGAGCAAAAAGTATTTCTTCGAGCAACAACATAGCATATTTGTTCGGCAGCTGGAAAGGTTCCAATCAAATTTACGCTTTCAGATCACATTTATCAGCGTCGAGCAGTTCTGGATTTCGCCCGTGGATTTTTCTGCAAGAAAATCATAGAAAGGAAGATTCAGAAGATGCAGTCATGCAAGAGCACAAAATTTACGATGCTTAATTCTATTAAGACTGACAAGACACGACATACTAGGATTGTTTTAAATAATTAACAGAAACAGTCTACAAACGTGCCGGTAAGGATAAAATTTATTTTACCGATCCAGGTCCAAAGCTAGCCCCAGATCCAGTTGCAGCGCCTGAGTAAGAACATCGAGCAAATGGTTAAATTTCATACGATAACAGAATTAAACCCCAAACCCCCTCCCCCATTCTTTATTTCCTTTTACTTTTCTCCCAAAAATATGAAACTGACGATGAATGTCCAAATTTCTAGGGTACAAAAGACTAGTTAATGGACCCTGGTTCCATCCTTTTTCTCCCTAGCAGTCAAGAACAACAACAGGATGTTCAATAATTTCAAACAGATTTCCAAAACCCGAACAGATCAACTTGAGAACTGGAATAGGGACTTAGTCCAAACGACCCGTAAAAACACATTTTCAAAACCAATACTTGAGCCAGAAAACCAATATAGAATCAGCACTTCATGTGAACCAATTAAGGTTACATGGTGCACTCAATTCTCTTAATAATGAAAATTAGCATTAAAACTAATTTTAACTTGTTAACTATACTGATCATTTGGTTCCTTATTTATAACACACTTGGTACTCCTATTTACAAATCCAACGTAGGACAAACAGAAACCTGCAATGCAAGAAGTTTGGCTTCAATTAATAATAAGTTTGGCTTCGATTAATGACAAGTCTCACCTATTCCATTCTTTACTAATTTGATGAGTAATGTAGGATACAAATTAAAATGCTTTACTTCTGTACTCTTACAAAATTGATGTGGGACCAGTCTAAGTTAAAAAAGTATATCAGATTTAGTATAAAATTAATACTAATCGAATGTGAGAAACTGATTTAATTATATTAGAAAATATATTTCAACAATTTTTCCATGGTTTTATTTATATATTTCACTTATGTAATGCAGTTTTTCTTTACATTGAGCATCACCTTGACTCTGGTTAACCTCAGTTGAAACTTGAAATCTTAAACCTGACTCTTTACCATCATTTCTTTAATTCGCCTAATAAACCCTATGTGTATTGTGGTCCAACATCAGCCCTAAACTTTGAAATTATGATTACCAAAACATTTTTCTATCTAAAACAGCTATGTAGTCTATTAATACTTGAAAGTAGGATGACTATGATTAAGAAATATGACCCAAAATAGTACCTGAACCAAATGGAGTTGAAAAGAGTGAATTTGTAGCTGGGGTCGTACTAAACAATGGAGTGGTATTACCAAACAGAGAGGGAGTTGATGCAGGGCCAGGAACAGGTGTTGCAGAACCAAAAAGTGAGGTTTGAGGTCCTGGAGCAGGAGTCGGTGTCGCGAACAGAGAAGACAAAGACGACGATGGAGCAGAAGATGGTGTACTAAAAAGAGAGAATCCACTTCCTGATGACAAAGAAGTTGTTGCAGATGTCTGTGGGGCGGGCAATGCTGCTTGAGTCCCTGAACTGGAAAACAACCCAGCAACTTGAGTTGAGGGTTGTGGATTTGCAGGTAAATGCAATGTTGGATGAACTCTTTTTGAGGCAGCTTCTTGTCTTGCAGTTTCTCGCCGATCTGCCTCCAAAAATGGGTCATTCACCTCCCCCCGACGACGCTGATCAGCTAGGTATGATGATTTCATAGATTCAATGTACTGATGAATGCTCTCCACCTGAACAGACATTATTTAGAAACTGGTTATTGTTGCTGTAAACAAGAATTGGTAGCGTTAAAGGGAATGGTTTTATATATGCATGAGAACCATTTTAGTAAAAAGGTCAACTGTACATCTATCATCATCACTACTACAAAAGATTGTGGCTTTCATCCATTACAATAAGAAGAATGGAGAATGGTACTATGTATAATATTTCCATATTAAATATAGAAAATGATAACAAATTTGCAAATACTCATAGTTGTGATATTAGTTAAAAGACCAATTGATCTACCTTCGCAGCCACATGAACAAAAAAGTCATGCACATTGGTCATGACCTTGGGAAGAGATTGCAATAATGAGGATCCGTTACTGGAAGCATTTCTCTCAGAGTCCAACAGAAGCAACTGCTCCAACTCTTCAATCCACTGATGGCACTCACCAAGATACTTCTCAAATCTTAAAATTGTTTGCTGTAAAAATGGAGATGGTTTCTTTGGAAGACCACTGTAGAAATCAAAAACAGGAACTATCGATGCATTTATAGGTTGACCACTCGAGCCAGGTGCTATAGTCGCTCCAGGAGTCTGTGATGGGGCAGTGGCACTTGATGAACCCCCACTGGGATGAAGGAACCTGGGGCGTAGTATCATAAAGGAACGAACAGCAACCTCTGTGTTGCGTAGCATATCCTTAACAGTGGACATCAGTTCCTGTAGCAAAGTTTTCTGTCGTTCCATACCAGTGCTAATTCCACCAAGTTCCTATCAAACATCACAAGGAAGAAAAAAACATTGTTTCATGAATAGATTACATTAAGCAATAAGCACAATCTTGTGAGAGAAGGGAGCAGTTAACCATGTCAGCATTTGTGATAATTCTTAGTTCATAGAAAAAAGTTGACTAACCATACATGAAAAGCAGATAGGAATGGAAAAATGGATTTAAAATTAACTTAGCACACATCATAAGAAGCATGCATGCTTTAACATTTCTCAAAATAGGTTAGCATGTTCCTACAAAAATTGCAACTGCAACAAGACTTGAATTACCTACAATTTAAAATAACCATAAAGGTTAAAACACCTAAAACATTCACTACCTATATATGACAAACAGAATACATAAAACTCCAAGATCTTATGCTTTTGAGGTCACAATGTCACATGCTCTCATGGAAAAATAGAGCAAACCACATAATCCAAGTGCCAACAATCAACTGATTTTGCTACAACTTCTTTTCACTTAATGTCGCAACTGTTAAGAAATAAACTTCTTTCCCACTTTGCTTCGCAAACAATGTGACATGCTCACATGGAAAAATAGAGCAAACCACATAATCCAAGCGTCAACAATCAACTGATTTTGCCACAACTTCTTTTCACTTAATGTTGCAACTGTTAACAAATAAACTTCTTTCCAACTTTACTTCGCAAACAACAAACAATGAAAATTTAAATTAAATTTCTTATAGAAGTCAGCTAAGGATAGTAATACTAGTTCTGTCTACAGGATAGTAACAGAAATGACCAGTAGCATTAGGCCCTGCTTTTAGTAAAAACAGATATTCCATTAATTGTCAGCTCAACACTACTAGAATATAAACTACAACAAAACCAGCCAGATGAAATTAAATATGCCTCAACTAGAAATATCAATCAATTTTTTTTTTTCTCTCTTGCAAGGAGGAGACTGTCATTTTACCATAAGTTCTACTACCGAAGAAACAATACTTTACTTGAAAAAAAAAAAAAATATTACATAACAAGAATGGAATAGCTTACAGACAAATAATAACCAACAAGAGCATAAAGGGAGCACCTGAACAATATGGCCCGCGTCAAGCTCAAAGCCATCGTTGGAAACGGAAGAATCATAAAGACGACTACACTGATCTAGTCTCTGGCTTTCATCCCTATACTCCAATATCCGCTCCCTAAGTAACAGATAACAGTTAATTAAGCAACTAAAAGTCAAAACAACAACGACATGGTAACCACTGAACACAAAACCTTCCTCTCTCTTTCTGTCTCTCTCGTTTTTGCAGAAACATTGAGGAAAAGAGGTGAAATTAAAGCATACTCGATCTGAAGGAGAATCTTCTGGGAGTCAGGATGTAGATCCGCCCAATTTGTACTATAACTAGCGGGTGTTCTATCGTTAGTGAACAAAAACAATTGCTGTTGCGGCTGCTGCCGCTGCTGCGGCTGCTGCTGCTGCTGCTGTTGTGGTTGAAACTGCTGCTGCTGCTGTGACTGAGGAAGGAACAAACTAGTTTGTTGCGGTTGAAAAGGAGACTGCTGCGGTTGCGGTTGTTGTTGCTGCTGCGGCGTGGCGAACAACGAAAATGACATTGTTGTGTTGTGAGTGTTGTTATCGGACTGAAGAAAACTCCTCCTTAAACCCTAGGCGACGACGCATGCACTGGAATTTGGGGGGAATTTTAATTGAGTTTTTCTTGGGGAAGTTTCAATTTCATATTCACACGGCTTGAATTGAATTGAATTGAACTAAGTTGTGTTGAGAGGGGGTTTAGTGAGGAGAATCATAATCTTTCTCAAGTCTCGAATCCCGCTCCACAACACACCTCATGCCAATCGGTTTCATTTGGGCCATTTCTTTTTGCAAGCCCATAGTTCCATGTGCACCTCATGCGGCGCCGTTTCTTACTCTTGCTGTTACTCGCTTGTCATTTTGTGTCATGAATGAAATTAAAAGAGGAAATATTTGGGATTTTATTTTTTTATAAAACATTTTTTGGATTTTAATAATTTGAAAGTTATCTCTGGATTGCACTATCCAAATATTAAAAAATAACTTTCAAATTACATAATCTTAAAATTAAAATATATATATATATATATATATATATATAATTCAAAAGTAAAAAAAAAATATACAGTTTGAAAGTCAAAAATAAATTCTGAATTATATAATTTTGAAGCTTTTATTCATATCAAAAATATTTTTAGATTACGCAAAAAAAAATTTACATAAATCAGATGGACAAAGTGAAGATTTTCACATTTATGGGAATGCAGAAGGAAATTACGGATGTCCAGAAAGAAATCTCTTGATTTGATTTTCAGTGCAACCAGGGCCCAACGTGCTTGGCCCTTTTTAAACTCCGCGCTTAAAATAAAAACCTCAAATCTTCATACACAAATTTAAAATGTAAATATTAAAACAAATCATTTTCTATCTTATACGCCAAATATATAGGCTAAGGAATTAAAAATAAAAGAAAGTTTCCTGTGTAATAATACTTCTTTATGTTATCAACGTATAACCACTTTTTGCTTTTCTAACAAAAGCTTTTATTTTTAATATTTTAAACTATATACTTAGTGTATAAAACGATAATAAAAATATAGCCCTTATTTTTTTCTGTACACGAGCAAATCTTCTTTGTATAATCTTTAAATTGTTTTTTTTTTTTTTTTTTTTT
>Ga0209489_101395_pt1 | contig 49518 bp, 31 predicted proteins | sample SiratrowhiteBW_FD_187527 | JGI IMG/M metagenome (GOLD analysis project Ga0209489, IMG submission 187527) | Root nodule microbial communities of legume samples collected from California, USA - Siratro white BW (SPAdes) (version 2) | ecosystem: Host-associated > Plants > Roots > Nodule | place... | reverse complement strand
TTTTTTTGTTTGTTTTTTTTTTTTTTTTGGTTATAGGATTTACTATAGAAGTATTAATTATCTTTTCAATTAGATCTATTCTAGAAGATTGATCACAGAACAATTCATATGGTGTGTGCACGTTTGTATATCTGTATTCACATAAATTTTTTTTCTCATATCTGAATTTTCTTTTCTCTCTTTAATCAAACAAGGTTGCCATTTTGCTTCTCACTGAAATCACTCCAAAAAGCATAGCTGTTCATAATGCCACAGAGGTGGCCCGTTTTGTGGTAAGTTGTAAATTTCATGCCCATTCTTTTAGTAGTTTATAAAAAATATGATAGTATAAATGATGCTGATCATTAATCATTTGTTTTTTTTTTTTCATACGTAATTCAATTTTTCATGATATTTCTGCTTCAATTTCTTTTTGTAACAAACATTGATATTGATCCTAATGCCTCTAGGTCAGGCCAGTGGCATGGCTTTCCCTAGTGTTGTATCCTGTGGGAAGAATTGTTACATATCTTTCAATGGGGATGCTGAAATTGCTTGGCCTAAAAGGAAAAAGGTCTGCTGTAAAGATAGTCAAAGATTAATCTTCTTTTAACATATTGTATATATTTCTTTTTCTTCTTTATGGATATTTTGTGAAATCTAACTTTTATCTTATGCTAAATCTTAATTTCTTCATCTCAAGGATGATTCTTTTTTTATTTTCATCCATACTCCTTGAACTGCCCATTTCCTAAGGTTGAGTTTTTTCCTCAATGTTATGGCAAAGAGAAAAAATGGTGAAATGAAATCATTTTATTCATAATTGTTTTTGGGTTTTTAATTTGGTTGAGTCATGTGGCACAAGGCAGTAACCGTTCTTTTCTTTTAAGTAATTTTTACCCCTGGTTTGAAATAATCCTTGGTTTGCCAAATTTGTTTGTACATCGTATGGAGAGTGACATCTGTTTGTTGAAGCAATGATTGTGGAACATATTGTTATTGATTTTTTTGAACCTCAATGCTAAAGTCATTGCTTATTTTACCAGTGAGCCATATGTAACAGAAGATGAGCTAAAATTGATGCTAAGAGGTGCAGAATTAAGTGGGGCAATAGAGGAGGAAGAGCAGGTAATAAATATTGGGTTCAATATTATAATAGTATCATTATATGTTTGTCTTCAAAACGTTTAGCCTTTTCTCTCATTTATTGATAATAGAATTTCATAAATACGGTTTGTTACAAGAATTTGTTTCTCTTGAAGTACATTATGTCTTTAAGAAATAGAAACTGAAATTTCATCTGAAAAGCATAGAACTGTGTCCCTCCATTTTTTCTAATAATAATGTATGTTACTTTATTGTCATTCTTCTCTAGAACACTTACAAAAGCCTAATCTTCGTTGATTATTATCGATTTTTATTTGTCTATCTTTTAAGCATGTTAAATATATGTGTAATATGTTACAGGATATGATTGAAAATGTTCTAGAGATAAAAGACACACATGTCAGAGAGGTTATGACACCTCTTGTTGATGTTGTTGCAATTGATGCAAGTTCAAGCCTGGTAGACTTTCATCACTTGTGGGTCACACATCAGTACTCAAGGTATTTTAAAGGTTTCCTGGTTTCAAATTTACAATGATGTAACTTCCGATGTGCTAACTGGATCATGGCATGTTTGCTAGGGTACCTGTTTTTGAGCAACGTGTTGATAATATAATGGGTATAGCATATGCGATGGATCTGCTGGATTATGTTCAAAAGGTTGGGAGCTTTTACTCCCTATGTTTTTTTGATTTACAAGTGCTTTACTTATGAATTGTATCCCCCGATCTCATAGTTGCAGAATTATAATCTGTTTGATTTTGAAGGGGGAGTTGCTTGAAAGTACTACAGTTGGAGATATGGCTCACAAACCTGCTTATTTTGTACCTGGTAATTATTTTTCATCTTGAGTTCACATATGGTCCCCCTTACTCTCGCAATGTAAGCAGTCATATAAAGCATTATTTATTTTACCTGATGATTAGATTTGGAACCAGCAATACTCTCCATATTAAATCCATTTTCATACTTTTTTACTTTCAGCATTTTGTTCATCTGAATTGCTGGTGCATTAAAACGAGTTCTTATTCACTCTTTATATTGTTATCTTTGCTGTGTTGATTGTGTTACTCCATATATTTCAGTGCATTTTCCGAATATGTTTTAAAATTTAAACACACTGTTATCTTTGTTTCCTCAAGATATCCTTTCTTTCATTGACAATAAATTTGCAATATCTTTTACCCTGTTATAAAGTTATAATACATACACATCAATTGGAGTGTAGAAGGGGAATATTCAACAATTTTTTATTTCTGTTGTGCTAGAATTAACTCAGCAGCTTACTATGTCTTGACTACTAAATTTAATGATCACGATTCATGATTTTTCTCTTCATATTGAAATTGAATTGTTAAACTGATTGAATTACCAGGGATATGAACACATCTATATCTTTTTAACTTGGTGCAGAATGTTGAAAAAAAATATTATTACTGATTTTTCAGATTCAATGTCTGTTTGGAATCTTCTTAGAGAGTTCAGAATCAGGAAGGTTCACATGGCCGTTGTTCTTAATGAGTATGGTGGAACTGTGGGGGTATGTGCACACCATACAGAATGCAATCAACTCAGATCTTTGTTTGACGTAAATATGAATATAAATCTGTAAATTTATGCTTCATTGTTAATACATACACTGCTAATTAGAACCACTGACCCAAACAGAAGGATATTTCCCTATTGGTTTTATTTATTTCAAAATCTTTTCCAATTATATACCAACCTCTTTTTTATTCTAACTTTAATAAAAGCTAACGGAACCCACATTGAGATCATTCCCATCACGGTGAACTATGGCAAGAAACTTTATAAATAATCCTATAGAAATGTTATTTTTTTATTGTGTAGATATGTGTCTATGTTGTGCTATATGTTGTGTGCTGTATATAATTTAAATTATTTTTTCTCAGTTTACTGATCTAAAATCATTGTAACAAAACCAGAAGTCTTTCTGGTTACAAGGCAATTCTGACTTACTAAATGCCCTTATTTACCACTATTCCCATAATGCACTTGCCTTTTTTCTTTCCTGCTTATGGTAACAATTAAGTTTGAATGTCTAATGGCTGTGTTTCTTTTATCCTTTGAGTTCATTTTAAATGATTTGATAGTTCATCCTTCCACACGCCTGTCACATTTAGCAATGGCTAATTGACAACTAGGTGTAGATATAAATTGCTTTTATTGATGGGTAAATCAAAAGAAAGGTTTATTTACTCACATTTTATCATATTGTAATAACACTCTTCTCAAGTCTTCTGAAATCCATTCTACTTAATTTGCTTATAAGTTATACAGTTTTCAGTTTATCAAAACTAGATGTCTAATTGATATTGACATCAAACAGATTGTAACTCTTGAAGATGTTGTCGAGGAAATCGTTGGTGAAATCTTTGATGAAAATGACTCAAAGGTAAAATGCTTCTGCTTAATCTTTAGTTTGTTTCTTTTAAATTAATTTTAAATTACTGAAACTGAAGCATATGTTGAATTTGTCTATCTTTCCTCTCTTTCACCCAAGTCCTTTTTATTCTGAACATTTTGTTCAACAGTTTGTATGGAATATTTCTTCGCCTTTACTGCATAATCATCATATGATAACTATCAACAATTTAGATGTTGACAAATGATCTGTTTAATGGCTACTGGTGGTGCTTTGCTTAAAGTTCAGCTTGTATTTTAGGCTCTCTATTTTCATGGCTTCAGATTGATATAATTCAAAGCACTAAAAAAGGTGCAAGTTTTTTAAAGTAACACAGCATGGGCCGAACTTTATAATGTAATGTAATGGAAGCTCCAGCAGGAAAGAAAGTGGTCAAACTATTGAAATGGATCAGTGTTTATTTGATGAGCTAATGTGGTTATTCATAAATAGGCAGTCTGGTTGGTAAAGAATTTAAAGTAAAATAAAATTGTTTTTAGCCATGTCCAATTACATACTCTTCAAAGTATAATGTAAATATGTGAATATGGAATTGAGGTATGAGTGGGGGAATCAGTGATGCTGTGTAAAAGTGATAATAATGCTTGTAAGTGCAAGTCATTGTCTGTAACAGCAGTAGGACCTTAATACACTTTGAATTTAGCTGTCAATGCCTGATCATTTTATTGTTGATGACTATGACTATTTGCTCCATTATAATTTTTCATTAAACAACCATTTTACATACTTTCCTGGTGATTACTACAGGAGGAGATACAGAAAAAAACTGGGTACATAGTAATGCGAGCTGAGGGCATTTTTGATGTGGATGCAAACACATCTATTGATCAGCTCTCAGAAGATTTGAACATCAAGATGCCGGAGGTCTACCACTTCTTTTACATGCTAATGTCATATTTGTCTTCTGATGACCCTACTTATTTGACTGGAGCTAGTGTGTATAGTTTTCCAATTAGTATAGCAATAATTAAGTTGTTTATGAATTTACTCCTCAGAATCATTGTAGCATCGTAGACCTATCTTTACATCTCAAATACGCACCCACTCCATTGGATTTCAAGTAGGCACCATGAGAACGCATTTCTTATTTGTTATTTCTACACAAGTTATGGACAAAATCGGGAAAATGCGGAAATTTGCTATATTTTGGAGAAATTTATGCTGTAACAATAATAGAATTTCATGCATCCTTGGGTTTAGAGTTGAGAAACAATTATCTCATTTTGGAATTAATTTTTCTTACTATTCATATTGCTAAGTCTGATGAAGAATTTCAGCCCTCTTGATACATAGGTGACATATGCTATTTCAGGGTCATCAATATGAGACAGTATCAGGCTTTGTGTGTGAGGCATTTGGATACATTCCAAGGACAGGTGAGTGCATCAAAGTAGTTCTTGAAAGGGAAGATGAAGATGATAACAATGAGTCCAGTGCTGAACAGCAGGATCAGAAGGAAAAGAACCAGATTTTCAAACTTGAGGTAATCAATCTGTTGCTGTCTAAAATTGTCACTTGTTGAATTTTTGCTTATATCTGTCCAGATTTGGAAAGAATGGATGGTGAGCACATAAATAATACCAGCAAGTATAGTGATAGCATCACACAACTATAATATACTTGCATGTGTCCTTTAAATATGATTGCTCTACTATTACTCGAGCTACACTAAAGATGTCAATGCCATTTTCCTCAAAAGGCTTGTTCACAAGTTTGTGCTTTGATTTCTGGTTTTTGAACATACGGCTAGAGAAGCTATGTAAGAGTACTTTGTATATTGTTAGCTTGTCATGAGATTGGAATTATATTTTGCATAACCCTTGCAATTTTTTAGCTTGTGTGTGCCACATTCACAAGGTTTCAAAATAACATTTTTTTTAGCAATCTGCATAAGTAATAAACTGAATCTAGAGCTTCTCCTTTGCGTATCCCAACTCAGCTTCTTTGTCTTGGGTGCAGATACTAGCTGGAAATGCCAGAAAGGTGAGCGCAGTTCGGTTTGAACGAATAAATAATAATGATGAGATGTTGGAGACTAAAGTGACTCGCATGGTCCCCAAAATCATGAAAAGAAAATGGAACAGTGCTGAAAACTTGGAGGATGATGCAGAATATGACGGAGATACATTTGCAAAGAAACCACAGGATGACATTTCTAGTGAATATTTAGTTGAGCAGGAAAATTCTAGTACAGAATAAGTTTGTTTCGTTCTTCATCTCCTTTTTCCCCATTCTTTATACCTGGCATGCTTTTGTGCCATTTTTGGAACAATCCATAAGATGGGAAAATTGAGATACGTGTACAAAATGAGATGAAACACATAAAACCCTGCAAAGACAAATTAGAGGCGTCTGTGCTAACAAAAGTCTTTTTCAGGCTTTGGTGTAATAAAGATAACAGATTTGGTTGATCCCCTCACCAACCTTTCTTCCCACCTCTACAAAACACAATTCAAAGCTCTCTGGGTTAAAAGCTTTTACAGTTATTGTACAATAAAGACATTTCTTAAAACCAAATATGAAACTTAAGAAAAATGGATTAATATATGTATACAATCTTCAAAAGTATTAAAGGTGATATACATACATACATATATATATATATATATATTAATTGTATGATTGTGTCTGGTATTTAATCTCTCTTTTTTGGGGTTACAGTATGGGTTCTAGTTTTACCCACTAATATGTTGTGAAATCGATAAATTATTTAGTTGAGAATAAACTTAAATCTCCTTATAATCTCTCTGAAATAATTGTCTTGATTCCTAAATGAAGAAAATATTTTTTTTTTGAGATATTTATTTTCATGTTTAGTAATTTCATTATAAATAAATCGTTACATTATAATTTGTCTCTTTCCTTAAATATGGTAAGAAAAACATTAGAAAAATCTTATTTGAAACTAAATAAATTTTGTATTTTTTTAACTAATTTTTTTAACTCAAAATTTTAACTTACATTAAGTTTAATGACAATTTAGGATATAGGATGGCTTTGTTTGTGTTTTTCTTTAGTGCTTATTTAACAAACAAAATGATCTTTTTGCTCTTTTTTATATGTTTATCTAATTTGTTTATTTTAAAAATAAATGTTTTTTTTTTTAAGAAACAAATGTTATATACATGAATTATCATCAAAACACCAAGAAATGAACAAGTGATCCGAAATGATGGTACAATGTGGAAATGAAACGTATATTTCAGTTCATATTATAAGCTTGTGTAGAATTTTGTATCTATATTTTCCTTTTATAAACTTTCAAAAAGTTTGGTATGCATGCCTGTTCAATTATATGAATATGAGAGTTACACACAATTTTGAGAAAATATGCATTTCCATTATAAGATAGACAACTACACATTTGAATTAATTGAAATTAACTTGTTAAATTCAAAAATCAAATAAAAGAAAAAAGTTGTGAAATTAGTATAAATAATAATAACTTGGTAATTTATGTTTGATTATTTTACTTTAAAATTAAACTAAAATGAAACTTAATAAAATTCCTTAATTTAACGTAGACAAATATACAAGTCTGTGTTTCAAAACTAACTTTGAAGAAGATAATTTAATTCCCTTGTCAATGGATAAAATTCAATTTCATCCAGCATATACAGGTTTAGACACAAAACAGTTTCATTGTTTAATAGATTTCGATCAAAGAGAACTTCCAAGTTTAATTCTTAAGTATACTAAATATGAATTTATTTTATTAGCTTTTTCATAAAACTTGTTGAAATAAATTAAAGATATAATATTTAGATGTTACCAATATTTTCATATATAATATTAATTTAAATAAATTCTTCCACAAATTCCCCACATCATGAACCATCCCAACCACATAAAGAATATTAATTATGGGATAATATATACATATATTTATATATGTATATATAATTAAAATGTTATTTTGCAGTGAAGATTGCAGAGAGAGAATAACTAAAATATGTCAGTTTAGTTTAAAAATATTCAGCAAAAGAGAATAGATCATGCAGACTGATATGGTTCATAAAAGTTTCAAATTACTATCATCCTTATACAAACAAAATAAACATGCTCCTTACACTTATCAAATTTCAAATCAACCTTGGTACAAACAACGAAGGATACAATTTTGTTTGATAATTTAGGAAGTGAGACCAAATAAAATCACTTTCTGGTTTCTATATAACACACATGAACATTAGAAATAACTTGTACATCAGACTATAACTAAATGACATCCAAAATTCAGATTCTAAGTTTACAACAAAACGAATTGAAAGATTGAAAAAGACCATCATAACAAATAACATGACATGAATATGGTGAGGTTGGTAGTTGAAACATTGAACTCTCTTCAATAGTGTTCATGCATCCTTAGCCACACTAATTAGCTTAGCATACTTGTTCACCTTCTCCCTTAAGCATGCTGTCACCCCTGCTGCATCTACCCCTTCTCCTTTAATCACCACCTTCTCTTTCCCTTCCCTTTGAAAGCTAACTGAACAAACACCTACACACAAAACATGATATTAGTAAAACAATTGATTTCAAATCTTGTGAATAAAAAAATTATTAAAATGGAAAATTTCACTGCTATATATCAGTCAGATTCTCTGGTATACATTAGTATAGTAATGGTTAAAACTGATGAACATTCTACACATACCATCAGCCGTGGTGCATATGGACATAATCTTCTTCTTGCATCTACCACAGTGGAGTGGCACCTCAATTTCTATCTTTTGCTGCATAATTTTTAAGTACAACACTTGATAAGTAACCTTGTATATACACATGTATATCTATAACTATATCTTATATAATCATCGAAACAGAAAAGTATTCTGGAATTTGTAGATAAATAACTTGCATGAAACTTTCTTGAGAAAAAGGACAAACTAAAAACTGAAACTAAATGAAGCAAATTGCTTACCATCATAGTCATATTCTGAGATTATAGTGAAACAGCTTAACTTTTGATTCGTCTTCTTATCTTGATTTGGCAAGATTCTTGTTAGTTAGAAGTGGTTAATGCATTACACACATATATAAGAATGTTTTGAACTAATTAACTTGCTACACGTGGTGTGATCCACTTTTTATGGATTCAACGCGGTTCTAATGCTGCATCATGAAACCAAAACAAGTCAACCTTAAAGTAATGTTATCTACCTCATGAAATTCACTTCGTAAGTTCTGTTTTTTTACATTGAACCTGTGTCTTTAGGAAAAAGTTAAAAAAACTAAAAAATAGTATTATATATAATTATAATATACACTTAAAAATATTTATTTCTTTAGTTTATTATCAGTATTTCTTATCTGTTAGACAGTAATCTAAAAGGGAATTCGCACATATGATAACATAATTTTTTTTTTCTCAGTGTCATTGCTGAACTCATCATTTCACGAGTTGATGATGTCAAAACCATGCATGTTCATGCAGCGCTTCTAGATACATGTTTTTTATGTCATTCAAAAGTCAAAACTTCACTCACAGTCTTCCTAGTTTTATTCTTTAAAGAATAGTGAACATTTGGATACTATGTACGCTAATCATATGACTTTAAGGATGTATTTAAAAGATTAATTAAACTATATATTACTAATTAGTCAAGTCAATACAAAGAAAGAATTCATTCTCGTTTAATGTTAATGCAAAATGTTTTAAAAATGAATTCAATGTTAATTACTTTATATAATTAGTTTATTATTATAAAGTAAAAAAATTGTTATTATATAGGTAATTATGTAATTTGATATAATATAAAATATTTAAATCTGTAAAAAAAATCAATTATATAGACACACACTAGACTTTTATATAAAATGTAGTTTTAGTTTATATAATGGTTCATTACAAAACACGTATTATCAACAGATAATTTGATTTTGTCAGTGAAAGCTTGGAGAGGTGGATTTGACTTAAATATACAAAAGGAAATATAATGGATGCCTTTGATATACTAATAATTAAAAGGCAATGAATTGAGGACAGAGAAATTAATCTACTTAGGAAGGTTATACTAAATTAGTAATTAACTATATGAAAAAAATTAGTTAATTGAAGTTGACAAAAAATAGTGATTTGGGTGGTGTTGACTTTTGGAACTAATTTTTTATGTGTTCACACACAAGATATATTGCTGAATGCTACTTAATTAATTAGGAGTTATTTAATCACAATATTACTTTGCCGGGTGCCAATCATCTGAATTCTACCTCTTTTTTAATGAAAAAATAATTTTTTTCCAGAATAATCTTGTTATATTTTATTGGTATTGTCTAATTCAAACTTCTATTTCAGAACTTTTGTTCAATTTATGCAACTCTGAAGAGTATCTTCTGCTAAAATTTTAGCAGATTCTTGTTTCATAGTGTAAGAAACTTATTCAATTTTTTTTTATTGTTTTAAGTAATAAAAATCAGTAGCAAATTGTCTCTTTAAGACTCACTGTTTCTATCACAAGAATCCATTTATTTTATTGTGAAAACCGCATATTATAGATCTTAATCACATCTCCAGAACCATCATCAAAACACTCAGAAATAAACAGGTCATTTGAATTATGCTAGAGGGTAAAAATTTACTATATAATTTTTTACAAGCATGACTATTATAAGCTTATACATGTAAACAAAATTGTAATTTTATTACATTTCTATAAACTTTCAAAATGTTTGATAAGTTTGCCTATGAATGTGAGCTAGACACGAAACATTGCACATGAAATATAGGACATTCTCATGATAATTAGATATATATATATATATATATATATATATATATATATATATATATATATATATATATATATTCATTCCCATTATAAGAGATACATAATGCAAATGTATCCATTAATTGCAATTAACTTTTTAATTTCATAATAGAAAAGAAAAACTGTGATTTAGAATGTTCTAATAATTTTATTTTAAAAAATTGAAATGAAACTTAATATGAAATGCTGAACTTGAAGTAGTTAAATGTACATTAGAAGCAACCATAGTTGACTTTGTATAGCTAGACATGTATGGTGATTTTTGTTTCAATGTTTTCTTCCACCTTTAAATGTGAATGAGTTTTTAAATTTAAAGATACAAGATTTAATGCCCTTGTTAACCACATAAATTCATTCAACATATAAGTGTCTTGACTGAGGAAAAAAAAAAAACAGAATGTCCACATAAAAGAAATTAAGAAAAAGGTCAAGAAAACACTTCAATATAAAACAGATTCATCATTGATTTGAAAAGTTCTTATACATCAAATGAAAATTTTAGAAGTTTGATTATGAAGCACAATCAAATTGGTTAAAAAAGAGACTTATTTGATCAACTTCATGAAAGCTATTATATATCATAAAAAAAAGTTTACAAATTCTAATTATTTTCAGATAATATTCTCTCCTGTCCTTAACAATTAGAAAGACATGAAACAATATGATATAATATACAGATATGGTGATAAAATAAAATAAAAAATACATTTATGTTTAAAAAATTGTGCACTGAAAATAATAGATCAGGCATATACAAAATAATTAATCAAATTAACATGCTCCATAAATGAGGTACATAAATTTTCTATAATTCAACTATACAGTACAACAACCATTAAAGAATAATAATAGAAGTAACACATATTACGCTATACCGAGATAAAAGATACAAAATTCATACAGTAATTATTTTAAGTTCACAATTATAGGAATTGGAATATGGAATCATATCATAATGCTTAATATACATATATTAATAATAAAATGAATACGAAACTATGATATCCTATATGAGAATATTACCTCACAATAAAGTAAAGAAGATTATTCTCAAATACAATTTTAAAATTTTTAGTAAAAAATTGTACAATAATACAAACCTTTTATATTTTTAAACAAAAAATAATTTAATTGAGTACATAGTATTTTTAATTGAAAAAACTATAGTTAAATACAACTCCAATTTTTTTTTATTAAACCAGATATAATTATAATATAGACTCTCATGGAGTAAACAAGGATTATAATATCTCATGTATTGTGCATGGGATAAAATCAAATCAGCCTGAGGACATACAAATTGTACGTCATTTAATAAATACATGTGCATGTATATTTGGTTGCTAATCATAAGTTAATTATTAGTTTATTTGTTATCAATAAGTATTATTTAAAATTTTCATATTAAAAACAAAAGAGAAGTTAGAATAATATATAAGGAAGAAAAACTACATAAACACAGTCTTCAAATTTTTGTTAAAGGTAAACATATAATATCTTATATGAATTTGTTTATTATTCATTAGTGGTGAATATTATTTACCCAGAAAAAATCTCAATCACAATATTATACCTTAAAATAACCAGAACAATTGGGATAAATATATCTGAATTGGGATTTGAAGAAGTATGTTAATATAATTTGTCTTGATGATTAACTTGGATAAGACAAACATATTTCATTGTGGTAAAACATTCAGTCAAGAAAACTAACGGCTAAAATACCCATAAATATAAAATTTTAATTTTTTTAGATAAAAAAGTAGTATATAGTCTTTTATATGAATTTGCTCATTGATAGTGAATTATATTTCTTAGCAAAATTACAATATTATTTGACTAGTTTATAGATTAGTTTAATTAATGTAAAACCATTTTATTTTATGATCTTTTGACTATTTAGCTAACCTATAATTTATAACTTTTTTATTATAATTGTTCTTTATATTTCAACATATTTTTATTATTATCTTTTAGTTTGTTACTTTTGTGTTTTTGTTTAGCATCAAAGACTTAGCTGGTAACAGCCAATTGCATGTTTGGATCAACTATCAAGACACAACACAATATCCAATACTGCAATTAATCCTTCTAAGAACTTTTTGATTTCTGCACCCATACTTTTATCCTATTATTTCAAAATAACCAATTTACCTATGAATTAGGGATTTCTCAAAAGAGAAATCAATTAAGTTGCATGGCATAGCAATCAGCTGCTCCATTTGCGGATCTTTGCATGAAATTGATCTCATGAAAATAGGTATAATCTAGCAGTAATGCAACACTATATATTGCATACACACAGATCATGACTAAATTCAATATACTCACTTTCTCTTTCTATTGACACGAATTCATTTTGGTTTCTTTCATCATTTTCATTTTAGGTTGACAAATTTTTCTTGATTGGGTCCCTTATTCGGTGCCATAAACCATGAAAAGGACAAAACAGAAAAAGTTGCACGTGACCGAAGCACAAATTACACTGCACGAAATCTTGAAAACATAAATCGTTTGCAGCATGCAAACTCGCGGGATTGGATCAGCATCTATCAACATCTAAGGTGTGTTTAAACATTATTATAACCCTCAAACAAAGTGTTCAGAACCCGAAGAAGAGAAACAACACTGTTTATGGACCACTCTTGAAAATAATTTAGTCAAATACACAGGTTGGAAATGGTAAATACTAGGTTCCAGTATTAAGGGTGAGTATGTTTCAAACATTTGAGCTGCATAGAATCTTCCTCATCATAACTTAATCATAAGTTTTTGCTTTTTGCTTAGCAAACCTAATATAGGAATATTGTATGATACTGTATATATATAACCTAAACTCACACTAAAAATAATTTATTTTTAACTATTAAACTAACAAGTCATATACACCTTTCTTCCAAGCTATGTCCATAAATTATTCACAACCACTCACATTTTTAAGTTATATCACTTATTTTCAAATAAGTAACAGTCACTTTTCACTTCTTTCTTATCAGTTTTGTACATAATTGTTTTTTTTTTTTTACGTAATGAGTAAGAATAGAAAATGCATAAAAAATGATAAAACTCAACTTTTTTTTTAATTTTCAAACAAATAGAAAATGTATGGTTATTTTTTTATATTCTTTATCAAATATACTATCATCACCATTATATGAACAATGATTTTTTTTTTTACAATTTAGTGAAAAAATTGGAGATAAAGTTAAACATTAATTATTTTTGTGATAATCAAACAACTGAAAATGTAATTAATTTTCTACCCATATACACAATTTTCAAACTAGAAACACTAGAAACTAGTCAAATGGAATTTAATTAGTGCATATTTCCAACAATTTAAGGGTAAGAGTAATTCATAATTGACTATCCAATCCAATGATTAGTGGTTTGAAATAACTCATTAGAATATAAATAACTGTAAAGGAGATCTTTGGAACACGTTAGTCTTTTAATAGACAAAGATATTAAATTCAGTCAATATTAAAATAAATGTTTTTAAGTCAATACAAAGTCATAGTTAATTACTATATTAAGTAGTTTAACTAATATTTTTTATATTTTTCTCATAAAAGACTTAATTTAAACATATTTATTATGTGAATGCAAAACTAACTTATGCCAATTTATAGACAAATCAAAACTAACTTTGCACCTGTATCACAAGATTATTAATTTAATATGGCAATTAGCAAGTAATCTATTTGTACATAAATCTCCATACCAAGAAAAAAATAACTAATAATGTTTTTGAGGATTAATTTATAAAAAAAATTAGTAAAAAATATGTTTTTGAAAGATTAATTTTTGTGGACATTCTTAAACATTATTTTTTTATCAAAGGGATTACAAAAGTTTAAAATTTTCTTAATTAATTCATATTAAATTGACTATGATAAAAATTAAAGTCTTGAAGGAGACCAAAATTATTTACTTTCAAAACTTATGTTTTCTTTGAATATTAAGTTTTCAAGTCTGTTTTTTTTATTTTCCTTATGTTATTATTTTCCCAAACCTCAACAACTTGTATAATTTTTCTTAGTATACTTTTTCTTCCTAAGTCAAAATTATTTATGTTCTTATTTGTTCATTTGCAATAATTATACACTTAGTATTTTCTTTTCTCTTATTATTCTTTAACTGCAATAAAGAACATGTTTTAACCAACTTCTAAATATTATCCTTCACTTTTCCAATCTATATATCCAGAAGAAGATGAGAGTGTCATTGTCATTATGCAATTATATATAAATAAAATATCTCTCTACTTCCTTTCTCAACTTCAATCCCAATTAATTTCTTCATTGATCTTTCATCTAAAACAAATAGAATTCATAAAGTCATTATAAGTATATATTATCTAATTTATATTTATATTATTTTTTTAAATGTTCACTGTGATATGTTTTAAGGGTTCACTTCCATTTTCTTTCTACTTTTTAATTGTTCAAATTATTTATTTTAGCTCAAGATCTTATATAATAACTAACTTAAAATGTTCCGAAACTATGACAAAAAAATTGATTTATGTAAAAAAAAAATATTTAATAAAAACATTAACACAAAATATTTTTATTTTTAGTTTTATTGAAGTACTTTATATACTTTTCTTTTATAAATCTATACAAATTAATAATATATCACACCTACTTAAAATTTAGTCTGTCCTAATTATTAGATGAAATTTTAAAACAACAAAATTGTTTAAACCATTACAGAATTCTACAAATTAAAAACACAAAACTAAAATCACACATAAACTAAAACTAGAATTAAGCCTAGCAAAAAAAAAAAAAAAAAAAAAAAAAAAAAAAAAAAAAAAAAAAAAAAAAAAAAAAAAAAAAAAAAAAAAAAAAAAAAAAAACCTACCCCACTGATTATTGACCACAGAAATTAAGGTTTGAGGTGACAGGAAAGGATAAGATTTAGGAATTTTTGCCTTTCATTTGATACCCTGATGAGGTAGGGTCTAATATAACCAATCTTAGAATGAATTGCCAAATCAGCATCAATGAGATTATAAAATGACATTGTTGGATGTTGTGGAGCCTCTCAGAATCTCAAGGGGCCCCATGTACCATAACAAATAACACAACTTAATAAGTGTTTTGGAATTGGCTTTGTGACATTGATTTATGCAACTTTTAATTTATAGTATTTAAATAAAGATTGAAAGATGTGACATTGTCCAATGTTCCCTCCCAAACAAATTGAAATGCAAAATGTTGCACCACAACCAGCCCTTTAAGCTTAGCCTCTTTCCAAGGTCAATATTTTCCCTCCCATGGTCCCCTTTACCATATTTGAGTTTCTAAATCTTCATGAATGGCACCCGTTCAATCAGGGTCCATCTATTTTTTATATTATTTGCATAAACTTTTAAATATAAGATTTAATTCTGTTTAGATTTTTTAATACAAAATCTCATATTCAATCCACTTAAATATAATACTTCTAGAAAGAAATAGTTTAACTCAAAATATAGACAGATAAAAATTGCATTTTTTTTTTTTGTTACATAGATGGCTGACTATGCTGTGCAGTTGAGAAGTTGGAGTACTAAATTCAGTAACACCTTGGATTTTTCAAATTATTATTATTATTATTATTTAAACATAAAAGAGGGTGATTCTAGTATTTGGGCAGTTCCAAGCAGTTATAGTATGCAAAAATTAAGCAAAATATTTTACCTCAGGTTGTGACTATTCAACATCTGTGATTCTAAAGCTTTAAATCTGGAAACAAATAGATACTGCACAGTCACTACTTTCAGAGTCTGTAGAGGTCTTCAGTGTGAGAGAGAGAAGAGATAACCATAAATGGTGTCTTTTTCACTCCCTGCATTCTGAGCCTTTACAACAACCATTTCTCTGTTTGCCCTTTGGATTAGGACAATACACATATCTGATTGTACTTGAAAGTTAAGGTTGATGGAATGAGCAAAAGATGAAAAAGTTCAGTTTTTGAAACATTTGCTGCACTGTTTATGTACTGCTTTTTGATGGGTATGCAGCTTTTGAAGATTTTTGTTTTAATTATTTCCTTCTTCTTCTTCTTCTTTTTGTTTTTTTTTTATTTGGGAGGTTTGTACTTGATTTAGAGAAGGGTGTTTGTGATTAAACTGACTTTTCAAAAAAGAAAAGACCTTTGACATTCATCTTCAAATGTCAGTGTCCATTGATTGGTTTTCTTGTAATCATTTGGTTTCTGTTATGACTTTGTAATTTTTGGTATGTGTTTAATGCATGTGGGTATTTCTGAGGGTGTTTCGTTCTCATTTCCATGTTAGGAGCAAGTTCCATTTCTGGGCTACATTAAAAATCAGTCCTTTTTGGGAGATGACAGAGAAAATTGAAGAAAACATAATGCACTGTGGAGTGTTTTTATATTCCTAGTATCTGTCACACTTCGTGTCTTCCTAGGTTTTTTTACAATTGATCTGTGAAACAGAGTCTTTTCTTGCGGAGGAGCATCACCATTTTTTGTTTTCCGTTGGATTTGTTGAATTCGAAAGCTCCCAGTTTTTTGGTTTGTTTGTTTAACTAATTGTTATGGTATATCAGGTCCGCAGTTTTGCTTTGTTATGCTTAATCTTTGGGATGTGGTTGAGTTTCTTTGTACTTGTTCTCTGAACAGTATTCACTCAATTTTGTTTATGTGGAATTCTTTTGCAGTGACAATATAAAAGTTATGGATATTTCTCACTGTACAAAGATTGTGTTTGATAAAATTCATAAATTTGAGCCGGAGCATGCTAGAAAGATAATTGGCTATCTCCTCCTACAAGACCATGGAGAACTAGAAATGGCGAAATTGGCTTCGTACCCGGACTATTTCATCCGTGAAGTGGCATTTCAGGCCAAAAGGGAGCTTCTAACATTGTCTGAGAAACCAGATATGCTCTCAATTCCAAACATTGTCAACCCTCAACAAGGTTTAAGCCATTCAGCAGCAATGTCCCCTAGAACTCCTACTTCACCAAGCTTTCAGGTTCCCACTCTCTATGCTGGCAAAATCAATCCAGACTTTATGGCAATGAATTACATGGATTATGTCATGGAACTTCAGAAGCAGACACAATTGTGCAGTTTGGAGAATCGTATAGATGCTGTAAAGACTGGAACTGCAGGGGTTGCCAACGATTACTATAGAGATGCTTCTGCTGCCAATTTGGGTGGAAAAGCTGGGAGAAGGTTTTCTGAGTTTCCATTGAAAGTTTGTCACTATTTCAGCAAAGGATTCTGCAGACATGGAACCAGCTGCAGATTCTATCATGGGCGAGTTGCTCATGAGAATTTATATCAGATGTATGGAAATGATGGTATTGGTGAGGATCAGGAGATTTCTCCAGGGTCACTAGCACAGCTAGAGGCAGAAATTATTGAGCTTCTAAGATCAAGGGGCAGTCCAATATCCATTGCCTCTCTACCAATGGCATACTATGATAAATATAAGAAGGTACTGCAAGCAGATGGTTATTTAACTGAGAGCCAACGGCATGGAAAGTCTGGCTATAGTTTGACAAAGCTTCTTGCGCGGCTGAAAAATATTCTGCTCATAGGCAGGTAAAGTCTTATTCTTTTTTGCATGTATTATGTATTTAGTGTTTGATCTTTCTGATCCTAATATGGGTTTTTTTTTGTGAAGTTACAGACCTCATGGACAACATGCAGTGGTTCTGGCAGAAGATGCTCCCACACAACTGCAGAAAGGAGAGTTTGCTCGAAATATCAGTGCTTCACGACAAATATATCTGACATTCCCAGCTGAAAGCACTTTCACCGAAGATGATGTCTCCAACTACTTCAAGTACATTATGATTTTTGTTGTTAAAAGTGCAAGTTGATTATTTGAAGTTGATTATTTGCAATAATGAACTGACTTTATATATTTCATTTGTAGCATATTTGGACCTGTTGCAGACGTTAGAATTCCAAACCAGCAGAGAAGGATGTTTGGATTTGTGACATTTGTTCATGCAGAATCTGTCAGAACTGTTTTGGACAAGGGGAATCCCCATCGTGTTCGGGGTTCTCGGGTTCTTGTGAAACCTTACCGGGAGAAAGCAAAGATTAACGAAAGGTGAATTCTTTTCCATCTCTTATTTTATTGGAAGTTTTTGCAGTTTTATGGCTTCAAATTCTCATTTATTCTTTTAAATATAGTTGTTTGAAGTTTGAAAGGTTTTTTGGTTTGAAATGACAGCATAATTGTTATCTGTTTTGCTTAGAGTTAGCAAAATTTGATGAAGTTTTCTTCATGCTTGTTCTGTCCCTCTTTCTTATGGAAAGAAAGAGAACAAGAGACAAAGAGAGGCTTATTTAATATGTTTTAGGATGACTTAACTGGTTGGTCAGTTCACTCTAATTGTAAAAAAAATTTTGCTATCTGTAGCCTATTTTTCAAATGCAGAAAAAAGATGGACAGAAGTATGTGAATGAGTATTTACATCTTAAGAAATCTCTTATATTTCTTTTTCCTATAATAATTTGCACATTCATTTCATTTGGATGCAGGAAATACACACATAGAATCGAGCATACTGTTTGTTATTCACCACACTGTGTAGATCCGGACTCTGAACTTAACTCAAGTATGATATTATCTAGTATTGAATCTATTCTTTGTTATGCTTATTTAATGTTCTGTTTATACTTTTGTGGTAAAAGAATCTAATACACACTCTAATTTATTTAGTTCCAAGAAGTTTTGGGAACTATGCATCCTTTAGGAGGCAACTGATTAAAGAGCACGAACAGGCCATGGAACATGCGAGAAGAAGTCTTGCACAACTGCAATTTTCTTCAAAACCTTTATCCAGCTCACCTGGTTTTGGCTTCTCCTTGGATGAGACAAAAATGTCAGATGGTGTGTAAGAATATAATGTTTGCTTATAATGTTTCAGTATGTTCTATATTGACATAAATTATCATGCATGCAGATCATCTCAATTTCCAGTCACCAAATGAATCATTGAATGGTAAATCCACACATACTGACGACAATTTCTCTGATGAGGAAAGGTATGCATTCATTTCTCTTTTCTCTTACATTCTACTGTTTATTTGTTTGGCTGCAACACATAGTGTTGATGATGTAATTTATGTTTTGAATTTTATGCAGCTATGAAGGACTGAACCTCCCAGACAGCCCATTTGCGTTTCCAATAGATAGTGAGATGTAAAGAATGATAGTTTGAGATACATATAATACAAGAAATATAGAGTTCAAACAGGCCAGTGGTAGCACCCTCTTTTGGTACACAAGACAGTTCTTCTATTGAACTATTTTTCGGTTAGTGAAGCAATTCCATGTAGTAAATACATGCCGAATAAGAGACATTGGAAGGAAATGATACATATAAGAAGGTTATAGTTTTTAGTTACAGACAGGTGGCAGGTGGTTTGAATTTTAGAATATAGTTATGTTTTGTTTAATGATGTCATTGTGGATAAAATGAAGATATTCTGTTGTCTACAGTTTGTGTGTATGACTAAGAAAGTAATGTGCTCTCGTGAATAAATGTTTAGTAAGTTTCTGACATTAAAATGGGTGTTAATATTTGCTAACAGTATAATTTTAAATTTTATTGCATGTGACTCTTTTTGGGTTAGAGGGGTGTTGTTAGTATAAAAGAATTTTATTTCATACGGGACTTGTTTTGGGTTCTGAGTGGGTATCCTTAGTATTAAAGAAGTGTTAAAAATGATCTACAGCTCCATAAAAATGAGTCGCAGAATGACATAAATTTAATAAACTGTTGTATAATGTAAAATTGAAATTCTTATAATGTTAGGAAAATAATAACTCCATTTTATAAGTTGGTTATTCCTTCACAGGCTCAATACTTTCCTTATCCACTCTCATAATAAATGAAAAGATGTTTCGATTATAATATATCAATAATATATTATGAATTAGGTAACGTAGGAAGTTCAATACAAATAGATTGTGAATTTTGAACTGTGTAACTTCAAATTTAGAATATGATTATAAATTATATAATTTGGACAAAGTAAATATTATTTTGGATTATGTAATTCACAACTATATTTCAATATTTTAAATTACGTTTACCATTTCACGGACTAAGTAACCTAAAATAATATTTTCATTTAAATTATTCATAGCATAATTATCAAATTCTAAATTAATTATTTTGAGATTTATTTTGGATTATATATTTGAAAAATACCTTTTTAATCACGTAATTTAAAATATATTTTACATAATTTTAGATTTAAAAATGTCATAGATTATGTATTCTAAAATAATTTCAAATTGATTTTGGGTGTTATAAGAGTAAGACACATAAATTAAAAAAAAAAAAAAAAAAAAAAAAAAAAAAAAAAAAAAAAAAAAAAAAAAAAAAAAAAAACTTCTAAGTTATGCTCAAAGTAGATTTATTTAATGTCCAGCGTTCTCATGTTTCCAGGTTGAATTTTTCTCTATGGTTGGTAGAAAGAGAGGAATTATAATTAATAAAAATAGATGAAAAGTAAAAAAGAATTGAAAAATATGTTTACATTCTTAATACGTAAAATGTGTGATTTGACATCTTGATTGTGATTGTGTGACTCAAAAGACTTTTGACCATCTAATCTAAATTAATTCAATTTTGAACGGTTAAGCAGACATTCTCTTGAAAACGTTTTTGGTCAATAAGATTTGAACATTGAGAAACTTCTAATTAGAAAATTTAACGGTTATATTGGCCATTTTTATTAAATTGATCCTCTTATAATTTGCTATTTGCTTTTGTTATAACCCTCATTTTTATTTTTCTATCTCTCTAATGGGAGACAATCAAAGATGTTTGAGAAACAAATAACATTGTTTTGCATTACAATTTTTCCATCACAAAACCGGCAAATCAATATAAATACAGGATAATGACCAAGCTGCTGAGAATTGAGTTCATGTACCTGCATTTAAAGAAAAAAAGATTGTCTTTTTTATTAAAAGATTTTCTGTTTATTCATTTTTTTACAAGTGAAAGATGATGAAAGTGACATATTACAGCAACTGAAAATGTATAACATCTAATAAACCAGGTAGAATTAATTACAAGGAACTGAAGAGAATAAGAATGTTATTTCATCAACTCACTTGTGATAAAAATTGCCGCAAGGTAACAAAAATTGTATAGGTCTGGTGATGGCAACGAGTACAATTCATTTCAGATACCAAAAAAAAAAAAAAAAAAAAAAAAAAAAAAAATAATTAAAAAAAAAAAAAAAAAAAAAAAAAAAAAAAAACAGAAGAAAGAAATATCTACAAACAAATGTCATTGAAGTTGAATCTTAAAGTTGATAAAGCTTCGTTCTTCAATTTATACCAGTATAAGTTTGCAATATTGTCCACAACCTGTGATAAATTATGGACTAAAGGGTTAATAACAACATACTGAATGTGTTAAGTATTAACTAGCAACAAAAAAAACTCACCTTAGGGAGACAAATGTGTTCTGCTTTTCAGCCACAAGCACTTTGTAAACAACTTTTTTAATCCAACAACACCAACAGCAGGAGTTCGCTTCATACAAGTAGTTGAGCAAGACACTGATTCGAATGTCATTTTGAGCTTCAGCCACGACAAGGACCATCAAGAACATTCTGTAGCAACTCGTTCCATGACAATAATATTTCAACAGATTCCTCTTCCAGTACTCATGCAAGTTGACTGATATAAACTTGATTCTGATTTGTCACATTTTTCTTTCATATTTCTCAGCAAACTTTTGAAGTAATAGTCTCTGACGGAATGCCAAATATTTATCCAAGCTTGTTCCAGCCCACTGTTCACAAAAACATTCATCAGTTGGTACAAGAGATCCAAGGGGAAATGGTCCCTTTGGAGCTTTCTTTAGGGAAACTAAGAACCTATGACGAGGACGGATTCTCTGGTCCAAGGATAAACTAAGGTACATTGGGTACTTGGTCAAGGCTTGCACCTCATTGTTAAGTTCATTAACCAAGTACAAATATTTTGGTTTTAGATTTGCCTCCAAGGACAGAGATAGCACCTGCAGACACAGTAGTCAATATTAACAAGAGGTACAAACTGTTCTTTACATTATAAGAAGTATCAATCCAAAAGATACAACAATGGAAATTTGGAACAGTGAAACATGACACCTTCATAAATTAATAACGGGGAAATACCTGCAAAAATTACCTGTGTAAGGCTAGTCAATACTTTCAAAATATCTGAATTTTTCATTCCTATGCTCCTTAAGAAATTTATTCTTGGAAGTAATCCATCATCTATGCTATAATGGAGAAGTTGGGGATGTTTTGTCACCATCTTCACAATGCTATCCCTGGGTGCACCCAACTCCTTGGTAAGAAACATATAACGCATATTCCATGAAATGTCAATTCTTTGCACAAGAATTTGGGGACTAAGCTGAATGACCTTACCCAAATCTTTTTCCTTGATGCCTACTTCCTCAACTAAATATCTAACTGTAGGTTTTAACGAATTCTCAACACTGTAAGAAAACAAGGATGGAGCAGCAGCAATGATTTGCCCTATTCTAGAATTCGGTATGCCAAGGCCCCTCAAGAAAGCAACACGAGACTTCAAATTATTCTCCACTGTATACTCAAGAATTTGTGGCTGCCTCAAAAGGATTCTTCTTACATCCCTATGTTTAACGCCAACACTCATCAAGTATTCTAACCTTTCCTGTGCAGAACCAACGTTAATCTGAAGTGCTTGCATGTGCCTCTCATATATTTGGATAAAGTGTGATTCCTTCATTCCAAAGGTGCTCAAGTAATCAAGAAGTGGTAACCATTTCAAATCCAAAGGAATCTCTTCGGACAACCGCGGATATTTTTTATTCTTTACATTTCTACTAACCTGCAATTTGGGAAAAGAAAAATGAGGCTCAAGAGCAAAACAATTACATTAAATGACATGATTTGACACTAAAGATTTCACCTTATCACCATTTGGTACCTTTCCACTCTCATTTCGTTGTAAGGAAGCCACTCTCTCACTTCTAGGCAATCTAAAGCTTTGTTCATTGTCCAAAGATCTCAAACCCCACTCCCACTCCTGTTCTTTATCTTTTCCTGCACAAGCAAGGTTATGAATACTCACCTTTCCCCTTTAAGCTACTCGATAACACTCTTACAATTATACATACCTTTAACTCTCTTCGACTTAAATCTCTTGTTACTAGCACCAAACTTAACAGGCTCAGCAAATTCCTCCTGCAAACACGTTCCACAATGAAAGGGTATTAACAATAAACAAGCAAACATCAATATCAGATTTCAGCAGATGATCAAACATTCCACAATTTTGTTATATTTTGGAAAAAAGGAAACATTTCAAATGCCTAATCAAAAACCCACTTCACTTATTCATTGAATTTAAGGCATCAACTTTGACCACGCAATGAAATTACACAACTCACATCATCCGAAAGCCAATCATCATCATCATCTTCGTCGTCCTCGTCCTCGTCCATTTCTTCATCGTCTTCATCACTATCGTACAGCGACAATGGCTCTCCATACTTTGACTTCCTGTTGGTCTTGAGAATATTCGGATTTGAATGTGCTGCAAGTTTCACCAAACTCTTCAACCTTGCAGAACCCAAATGCCCTCTCTCCAAGTTCCGAAATTGAGAACGAAAACACGAAGGAGTCGAAAAGTATAGGAGGGGATTATAGGGATAGAGAGACGTAGAAGCAGCCATTGGTAAAGAGAAACAGAAAAGAATATACTCCAAAACCCTAAATCAGAATCTCTCTATGCACTACCAGAGGTTTATCCTCTTTCTATCTAAAACGATGTCGTTTTTACTTAAAACCATATCTGGAACATGAGTCACACAAAATAACGCGTAGGTGGCGCGAGCCCGTGGGCTAAAAAAGCCCACGTGGCATTCTTTATAACGGTTGTGGTGTTGTGAAGAGTGAAATGAACGGGCTTGGCGAGTTAGTTAACTATGGAAGGAGCAGTAGCAGCGTCTTCTTTGTCTCTGTTTTCATTGGGGAGTGTGAAAACTAGGAGCAGAGTGTGTCGGATCCCTCCCGTGTCTGGGAGACAACGTTGTAATGTTTGGATTAAGAATAGAAGAAGAAGGGTAACGGTTGGTGCTGTGAATGTGGAAGATATAACCACAGTACTTGATCCAGCTCCAGTGGAAGTCACCTGGCAAATTGTGGTCGGAACTATAGGTACCTTAACTCACAAAATCACAACCTTTCTAAGTTTTTACTTTACTACAAATGTTCTTATCTAAGGGACAAACAAATCTTAAATTCAGATCTTTTTAGCTGTTTTCTGTTTTGTCCTTGTATTGATGGAAAGAGAATGATGTTTTGAATAAGAAATTGGGTTTTGATTTTCTTTGAGTTTGAATTTTGCAGCTGGGGTTACCCCTTTTGTGGTGGCAGGGGTTGAATTTGGCAAAAGAATTGTAAGTCACTCTTTTGCTTGAGCTGACAATTTTTTTGAAGTCATTAGGTATGAAAATGGTCTGTTTCATGTCTTCATTGTTGAATACTGTTACAGATAGCTCAAAAGAAATGTGAGGAGTGTGGAGGGTCGGGGCTTGTTCTAAGGGAAAAGGAATACTTCCGTTGCCCAGAATGTGGTATGATTGCACTCACTTCTTCTCATGTTTTGTACTATGTTTAAGCAATTAAGTATGCAGGTGGGAGAATTTCAATGTATCTCTCTGAAATATTCCCGATTAATTGGGCTTTTTGATTTGTCCAGTAATTGAACATCGAGCTCAAAATATTGAATGTAAGAAAATTTAAGATCTCATGTTTGGTGTGACAACTACAATCTATACATTGAATACCTAGGAATTGTAGAAATTCTTGCATTACCAAGCTAATTGGAATATCCATTGTCAACCTGAGAATATTTTGGTGTTAAAATGGAGATTTTTCATTGGTCCTTTTCCTTTTGGTTCACAATTCCTTTCATTTTGGTTTAGGAGCTTTGACAAGTGATATAAATAGTCAACTCTAGCATTTCTTAAGTACTTTCACTCCAGCAGTGTGTAACTGCAATATCAAGTAGAACCTTTTAGGCACAAGTTAAAAGTGCTTTTGAGAGTTTTTTTTCATTAGAAGTATAGAGTTTTTCCTATAAGTTTAGAGTTTTTTTCAATCAAAACTCTTCTAGTTTGGTATCCAAGGAGGTTATTAGTACCTGTTTAAGTTATTGGTATCACTAGTAACTTCTGTTTCAAACCCTTTATTGCTCTGAATGTATCAACAGAAAGGAAGAACTGGGTTTCACAACCATAATATTGATATAGAAAATTGGTAAATTATGATCGTAAGTATAGTTTCCATTTATGTATTGTTGATTTACTCTTAACCAACTGTATAATTCATTATCTTGCAGTCCTTAATATGCTGTCTATTGCAGGAGGGTTTCTTCCTTGGCAGTCCTGGAAAAGATTCTTTTCAGGCTAATTTCAACATCGTTGTACAAAAAACCATACTCCAACAGTGACAACTTTATTTAACAGAGATTCAATGTTTGTGAGAATACTTCGTCATACACAAACGTAAACAACATAGTAAAGCTATTTGCAATACCAACTACCATATTTATTAGAAACATTGTAATTTCTTTTTGAGACAAATAGTATTTGCTACCCTATTGATATGTCCACCTCTAGTAAAAAGAATTGTGCAGCAACGGAGACATGATGCTTGTGAAGTCTCAATATTTGCACGATTTGTGAAAGTGGTAGAAGCTTGGTTTTCTAGCTGTTTTTTCATTGTAGGTTGTTCAGGTGCCTAGGATTCTGATTGAATTGACTGCAATTTTCGTAATCTTCTAATGCATAGGATATAATCAGACCGAAATGCGTTTAAGTTGATAGAGCAAGGATTTAAATCTAATAAGAAAAATAAAATGTTACAAATTATAAACAACACAATATGTGCTGGACTTAAATCTGTATTTTAAAAGAACGTCTAATGTGAAAAGGTGCTGTATGTTGTTACAAGTTTTTTGAACATCTATCTATTTGATCTCATCCCTTATCCAAAAACAATACATATCTTCTACACCAATCATGTCCAATTCGCCACTTATTGAAGGAAACAAGAATTGAAAAACAGTTTCCTCTCGTAAGTCTATCAAGGGAAGATTATCATTTTAATGTTGATCAGTTTCAGTTTTCATCATTTATTCTGCTAAAAAGGCCAACTGTACTTACTACAGAATATTGACATTATAAAATCCTTTTTTATCCATACGTACCAACTCCATAAGAAGATTATTTTCAAATTACGCAGCCTTCACTTATTCCATCACTGATGTCAGATACCAGCAATTGTGACTTGACCCTTGGCTACCTAAAGTAGTCTACACGAATCTGTAACAAAATCTTCACACCTTATCTTTCATCTACTTTTTTAGATGTATGGTCTTACATCATTGATAATTATTTCAAGACTTTATCATATTGACTCTGAAGAGTGCAACACCATCCCTGTACGTGGATCTTGCAGTAAGGTAAGACTTTAGTGACACCAAAAATAAGTGTCAAGGTATTTCTGGTTCTATGGCGATTATTTCCTCTCTTCTTCTTTTTTTCTTTTCTTTTTTCTGTTTTATATTTAAGAATCCTTGGCTTGGTGCTTGAGTTGGTACTCACAGCCACTCTTTTGGACTTCAATCTTTCTATATATTAATGGAAATTTATTAATATTGATGGATTTCAAATGCAAATTTTGTAACTTTATTGAGTCCCAAGAAGAGATTTTATACTAATTATAGAATAAATACTTATCATTAAATTAAAAGTTATAATTAGTAGTTAAAGTATAATTTTTTTTTATTTAACAGCGCAGGAGGTGAACTTTTCTTTGATTATAACTTGATCTATTTAACATATGTACGGAATAATTGATGTGAGTTTCATCAAAAACATGTTCTTTTTTTACTTTGCAACCAACTTGTGGCTCGAGCTCCACCAAATAACAGTTGAAAATAACGTCAATTGGTGCATACTAATCGATAGCAATTGGTCAATTCTTCTGGGATATTGGTCAATACTGAGAAATTGTAAAGTCATTTGACTAATTCATAAAACACTGGTCAATCTTCAATTAACATGCACCAATCTTGCGATTATTGAGCAGTCGTAAAACACAGTGAGAAAGAAAAAAGAAATGAATAGCCATTAAAAATCTATGACGTATGGCTGACAGTGGATTGGTGTCATCCTATATTATGACTTACGACATGAACAATTTTTATGGTGTGCAACATGTTGGTGGTGAAAGTTCAAATAAACGGAAAATAACAAAGTTGAGCTCAAAATTCAACTAAAATTCCAGAATTGGATAACATAAAAAATGGGTTTTGAAGACTGAAAAGAAACAAAAGAAATGGAGCATTGATTCTGATGTGAAACAGATAAAGACACATTTATGCATGTCGGTGTGATTGCTGTTAAAAGTAGTTGAATTGAATCCAAAAACGTGGAGTTGGTGGTTAATTAAATGTCTAACTAATGGCTTCAATGCTCCCAATGGATCAATTTAGTTGACTAGTTTAAGAGATTTATTTCTCATTATTTATTTTTAATACATAATTTGTTTAAATCAATTATTTAATTAAATTATAAGTAAATTTTTTTTTTTCACCTTGATATATGGCATTGAGAATGGAAAAACGTGTGGGGCAAATGCAGTGCCATGTTGGAAGAAACATGCATCAACTACCATACCGACACACACGCACACAATTTGTTTTGCCTTTTTTGTCTTTTCATTCTCAAACGCACAAAACAAATTACCCAAATTCATAAATAATTTTTCATGGTATGAGGAAGATGTTTGATGTCAGAAACCACATGGCAGATGCTTAGGGTTGCTTTAGGTACAAGCTTTCCACTAAAGTAATTTCATGTTTCAAGTTTTTTTCTTTTTTTGTTTAACATCTATTTACTAATATAAAAAAATATAATAAATAGTATTATATATAACTATCAAAAACTTAGGAATTAATAAGATTATAGATTTGTGTTTTCATTATATTATTTTATTTTACTAATTAAAATTTACTTGTTATAATAATTTTTATTACTTTATGTGTATTAACGTATATGTTGATTTTAAATGGTAAACTTTTAATATTTATTTATTTTGTTTGGATTTTTTAATAGATCTAAATTTATTATGTTAAAATTTTAAAGCCATTTTTTACATATAGAAAAATGAGATGTGAGATAATAAAAATTTAAAAGTTATAACAAAAATAAATGAATAATAGTAAAAAGAAAAATCTCCTTTAAATCAATCTAAATTAAAAATATAGAAAATTGTAATTGGTTTGGAATGTCATTAAAAAAAATAATTAGAAGTTGCTTTACATTTTTCAATAAACCAACACATGTGATTAATTTCACATAATTATTCAAAATAGGCTTTTTATTAACTCGTCAACGTATACGTGTTGACTACATTATGATTTTTCTTTTTCTGCACGCGTCGTTGAATTTTACAGTTATAAAAGTTAAGTTATTGATTAATGTAAAAAGGGTTAAGTTTTATATATTCAAATCATAAGCTTTTTTTTAAAGGTTCTGTATTTTACCTTTCGAATTAATGTTTACACTATCATGCACGTGGGTCAGCATTTGGAACAGTGAACCTTTAAAATAATTTTAAGAGGTTAATATGCAACGGTTTCAGACTTTATGCATTAATAATTTTAAGAGGTTAATATGTAAAGGAATTTTAAATAAAAATATAATATTTAATATTGTTTTATCGTATTTTAGTCAACAAATTTAATTCTATAAGTTGCGTTAAAATTTTAAACGCCATTTGTCTTTTATGTGAAAGGAGCAGTGGGAACACGTGTTAGAAAAATGAAGAAATAAATTAAGCTTAAGAGGAGATTAACAGAAATTAAACGAATTTAAGTAAGTTTATTGACTACGAGTAAACAAAAAAAATTAGGGGAGAAAATTCAAACGTGATTGAATCCGTTTGTGTAGTGGCTTCAAAGTAAATTTCATGAGAAAAAAAATCAAGACTTGTTCATTGTTGAAGTAAACGTTTTCTATAAAATATAGCACTCAACAACCTTGTATTTGGTCTTGCCTCCATCCTTGAATAAACAAGATCCCACATGCATGACAAGCCCTGGTTACTTTTAGCTGCAGAAGTGCTTGGTCCTTGGATTTGTTCTCTATTGTTTTGGCTTCAAAGTGCAGATCATGCTTTGCTTTTCAATTAAGGTGAGAGTCTCTGAAAGTATTTGGTGATCTTGTTTTGTATGATGATGTTTTGGGAGGAAAGTGGTTTTTGAATATTTTACCTTACAAGTGTCTGTCTTTGCTTGTTGAGTTGAAGTTGAAGAAGATGCAGCACCTTGTTTTATTTACCAGTGAAGAAGAGAGTTACTTTTCTATGGCAGTTAATGAGTTTGTGAAAATTGGTTGCTGATTAACTTTTCATGTGGTATGTTTAATTGGGAGCAATTACTTTCAAGTTTGAGCTCTTTGTTGTTTGTAGTAATGATTTTTGGCCTTTTTTTGTCTTGCTTTTCTGTTTTCTTAGAGAAAAGCTTGGTGGAACACTTCAGATTTTGTTGAGTAAACAGGGTGGATTTTCAGAATTTCTGTGTCTGTGTGTTTGAACTCAGAATGAATTTGAATTTGATTGCTTAAACTTTGTTTAGTTTATACTTGGAAGTTCCTAGGTTCCAAGTTTGAGTTCAAGAAAATACTAATGGATCTTCTGAGTGTTCCTTTAAGGAATTGAAAATCATGAATGACATATGGGAGGCTTTTCTGAACCATCCTATCTTTTCACTTTTATAGTGAAGAAGGAATAATGGGACAAAGAATGAAAAAAGTTCTTCCTTTGAGTAGCAGAAGGTGTTCCAAGATTCATTATTTAATTAATTTATCAAACTATTTCTGGATTTCATCAAATTTGAAAGACAAACAATAACATGGTGGAAAGTTAAAAACTAAAGCAGAGACTGATAAGTAATAATTATGAAAAGATTCATATAAAATGATAAATTTACAATTTGTTCATATCTTAAGAGCATGAGGATTGTGAAAATCAGACACTGTCTCTTTGGTGTGCAGCTAGTTGGAATAGCATATACTAATGTGGAAAATATGGTATATTATATATAAGTTTTTTTTTTCTAGTTTTAAAATCCCTGCTTAGGCCTTCAATAAACCATACAACTACGTTTTTACTGGTTTCTAGACTTTATTTGAGCAATGTATTCCAAAGACCTTAACTTCTGACCTCAAAAGAATACCAATTTCAGGCAATAGCCTCAACTCTACCTGCTTGTTGTTCTATCACCACTGAGACAGCATTCTTGTTTTATATGGTTATAGCACTTCTTGTTTTTTTTATCTACCTTTGTTGCTTTAATTGTTGTCACCCTTTCTGCAGAATATCTCAGATTTTGAGTACGGTGCTCAAATTCAGCTGGAATTAGAGTAAAATGTGGACAACAATCACATAGGTCAAATTGAAGTCACTGACAATTGTTGTTCCAAACGAGGAGAAAACAGAAAACTTTGGAGTGTTCATAGCAGAAAAACATATTGGTGTTGGTGGTGTCTAAGTATATTCGAAGAACCAGTTATTTTTCAAAATGCAAATGTCTCAGAAACATAAAATGTCCTATGAGCCTGTCCAAAATTTGGGGTCATGCTGCTTCCTACAAAGTGAGAACCTAGACTACTATTCATCCTCTGATAACAGTGGCCATGCAACCTACCCTTCTGTTCGTACTTTAGAACAATATTGCACCCTGGAATCTTCTACAAATCCTTCCCTTAATTCCCCATCTACTGTCAGTTTCTCACCCAACAATAGCCCAGTCTCAAAGCTACAGCCGAAATCATATGTGTTGAGTTCACAGAATTCTCTTGAAATTGCTAATGATTCACTAGAAAATGAATCTTGTTTGACGCATAATGACAATGAGCTGAGGCACAAGATAAAAGAGCTTGAAAGTGTTATGTTGGGACATGATGCAGATATTCTGGACATGTATGATACTGTAATTCCAGAGGAATCTGATTCATTTTTTCTAGAGGCAGAAAGGTGGAAGAAAATGATGGAAATGATATCTAGGGGGGATTTGAAAGAGATGCTTTGTACATGTGCAATTGCAGTGGCAGGAAATGATATGGAGACAACTGAATGGTTGATGTCAGAGTTAAAGAGAATGGTCTCAGTTTCAGGCAATCCAATCCAACGATTGGGAGCATACATGCTGGAGGCTCTTGTTGCAAGACTGGCCTCTTCAGGAAGCACAATCTACAAAGCCTTGAAATGTAAAGAACCTACTGGTAGGGAACTCCTTTCACACATGCATCTACTTTATGAAATCTGCCCATATCTCAAATTTGGGTACATGTCAGCAAATGGAGCTATTGCTGAAGTGATGAAGGGGGAAAGTGAAGTCCACATAATTGATTTTCAGATCAACCAGGGAATACAATGGGTGAGCCTAATCCAAGCTCTTTCTGGCAGACCTGGAGGACCCCCCAAGATCAGAATAACAGGTTTAGATGACTCCACTTCAGCTTATGCCAGGGAAGGAGGCCTTGAAATAGTGGGAGAAAGGTTGTCAACACTTGCACAATCATATAATGTACCCTTTGAGTTCCATGCCTTAGATGTTGCTCCCACTGAGGTTGAAATTAAAGACCTCAAACTTCGACCTGGTGAAGCTATTGCTGTGAATTTTGCCATGATGCTGCACCATCTTCCAGATGAAAGTGTTGATAGTCAGAACCATCGAGACCGGTTGCTGAGAATGGCAAAGTTCTTGTCTCCAAAGATCGTGACACTTGTGGAGCAAGAATCACATACCAGCAACCTCCCATTCTTCCCCCGTTTTGTTGAGACTATGAACTACTACTTAGCTATTTTTGAATCAATTGATGTTGCTCTTCCAAGGGAGAACAAGGAAAGGATTAATGTGGAACAGCATTGTTTGGCTCGAGAAGTTGTCAACTTAGTAGCATGTGAAGGGGCAGAAAGAGTGGAACGTCACGAGCTTCTCAAGAAATGGAAATCACGTTTCACTATGGCTGGATTCTCACCATATCCATTGAACTCCTTTATTACTTCTTCGATTAAAAATCTTCAGCAAAGCTACCAAGGACATTACACTCTAGAAGAGAGAGATGGAGCTCTATGTCTTGGTTGGATGAATCAAGTTCTTATTACTTCTTGTGCTTATAGGTGATGATCCAAACACAACCGGTTCATATTTGCTGTTGCAGACTTTTTGTTAGTTTATGTATCATCCTAATCTAAAGCAAATTACTCTATAGTTTGTTAAAACACGCTAGATTTATGTCAATAATTCCAGTACCAGAAAAGACAATATCATCAGATTTAGAAAGAAAAAGAAAAACACAAGCATGTATTCTGTATTTTGCTATGACACCCCTTACAAAATAAAAAGAATAGTGACAATTTACGCCTACAAAACTTGCTAGCTGAAAATTATTACAAAACAAGGAAGAATAGAACTGGGATTTTTTACTACAAATTTTTCTAAGCTAAACTGCATTTCTCCTAACCCAGTTGAGCCAGGTCCTTCATATTCACCATCAACTTCATTTACTGCAATTCCAGCAATGATCCTGCAAATTATTGCAGCTTTTTTCACACTATGTACCCTGGCAGTGGCAGTTGCTCTGTTACTCAACTCTTTGTCACTTGTATTCAGGTGAATGTCCGCGTATTGTGTCTTGAAATTAAATTGAATAATTTGGCAAAGATAACAAGATGGATCTTTACAGAGTTCATGAACTCTCTTCGTAGATTTCCCTTGGAAACATCTCACTGTAGTACCATAGAACCGCAACAGCTCATTCCCATCAACTGTGCTCCTTGGATGCCTTGGATATTGCTCAGAGGCCACCTTCTTCACATTTTCTCTATATTTTTCAAACCTTTCAAGGACTTCTTCTGAGTAGCTCACCCTGAGGACTGTTCTAACCTTTTTCAGTGGCTTTGATGTGTTGAACCAAGCTTTTTGAAAGATCATTTCCACAATTTTTCTTGATGGGTCTCCAACACTAAGTTCTGCCAAAATTTTAAAATGATGTGAACCAGTTCGTAGAATATAACATACACATAGTGGGAAAAAAAAAAGGATAAAGGAAGTTTCAAGTATACCTCAACTGCTCCAATTAGTTTTCCTCTTAAAAGTTACAAGCCTGTTACATTACAATGACTACTGAAAAATCATAATTTTTATATTTCAAGCTTCTTTATCATGAAACAGTGAGTTTTGAAGACATGAAAGCATGTTGTGTTGATGCAAATAGGAGCAATATTCAACTTAGTAACTTACCATGAAGCCTTGCCAGTGAATTGCTTGGTCTTGAAACTTCTAGGGTAGTTGGAGTTTGCATAAGAGGTCTATTATCTTCACTCGTTTTCTCCCATTCTGAAACACAGCCACTTCCCTTGCTGCATTTTGTTTGCTGCTTGATTACATCATTGATCTTGTTTCCACATTTTACATTATCCTTCAAGGAGACCCACAAGGCATGCATCTCGTTCTTTGCTCCTATTCTTCAGTGTGTTGAGTGGAATATATGACCACAAAAGAAATGGTTTCTAGTGAACAAGTTCGTTGTCTCAGTATCATGCTCAAAGTTGAGGGACAAAGAAAATAAAGAATATATTTTTTTGTTGGCTATACTCATTTTCAACTTTAAAATTTATCCAAAGAAATATATTCTTACCATCATAGGTATAATTGTTTTTATTTCTTACAGTATGTTGACCAAAATTAAAATTTATGTATAGAGATAAAAGATTATGCCTTTTTCATATATAATTATTTTTTATTTAGTTTTTATATATTTTACCATAACCTTGTGTTATTTTTACTGTATTGTATAAGCAACAACGACAGAGAACAACATTAAAAGAAATTAAAACCGTTTTTTGGTACACGTTTTGAATTAAAATTCATTTGGTATAAAGACAAATATGTTTTAACCTTTTCTTTCTCCTTCTGTCACTATGTGAGACAGATGATGGATCTGTTTTTAATACAGATGATGGATCTGTTTTTAATATGAGAAAGAAATGTCTACTCTGGAATGTTTTGAGAGAGGCAAGACACCAGTGGACTCTCTCAGTCATTTATTGTTTTTTTGTCAGTTTTGGGCCATCGGTCCTTGGATTTAAATTTATTTACAATGTCAATATCAAATGCTTAGCTAGTCAAATTTTACTAAAAAGTAAGATTAACTACACCAGTTCAGTCATGAAAATATGTACCTAACGTGTATTTTTGAGGGCTTAACCTTACTTTGTAGTTATATTACTTATACAAGACTTTCTGCAATATCATTTTTTCTCTGCATTTCTCTTTATCATATTATTTTTCTTTTAAAATGTACAAACTTTAAACGTATTTCTCTTTTGATTTATGAAAAAGAAAAAGTGACATGCTCAATTCTAAAGACAAAATAGAATATCAGCCGTTTGTATTGGTTCTGAAAAGTCCCTTCATATATCAAAGACATAATCATACAGAAACATGGTTGTCTTTTTTCTTTGGTATAAAGAGTCATGCCACTACCACTGCCACTACTTTTCCATTTACGTGACAAATACAACAAGCTAGATATCATGCTCTCTTATCCCTAATTTGGTGTTTATTTGAGTAAAATTTAGAACCATTTGAGTTGACAAAAGAAATATTTGAAGGGTTCCAAATGATGGTATGATAAGGATGTAGAATTGTACTCATGGGTGGTTCATCTGACTTTGAGGGGGCAAGGATCAGCCCAGAATCTATACATCTTGGTTCCACAAATGGTGCAAGACGTGGCTGCATGATTCTTCAGTCCTGATTAAGCTAAGACAAACATATGAATTTAAGAAAGTTGTACTTTACTTGCACCGCAATTAAAGGCCAACGTGAACATGTCAGAATGGTTCAAAGATAAAGCCAAGAGAATCCAATCGTCATCAAGGATGTACTCTACCAATATTCCACGAGTAGCATTATACAAATCCCGGTTGCTGATTAACCAATACAAGAAATTCATCCTAAATCTAAGCAATTTCGTGCTAAACTGCATGATGTATATTTACTGTAAAACAGTGCTAAAATTCATTTTGCCATTCCATCAAGCTTGCACGTTCAATTCTAATTATGCAATTGGCTCCATCACCTTTCATCTGTTTTTCTCTTTCTAGAAACATTCTTGAATGCACTCAAAATTTTCTAGCTAAACTAATCACGCCTTGACATGTGACCATGGAATATGATAACAGCTAAACTAATGTTAATGCAATGTACTAGGAAATTTGCAAAGAGAAAAAGAAAAGAAAACCCTCTTCTTTTTCTGTTCGGTTTTCTAGAAACAAACAAGCACAGCACACTCCGCAATGCTGGTCCCCCTCTCCAGATTACAGACTGAAAGGGACTGTGTCCTTTTCTATGCTGAAACCAAGGGATTTCGCTTTATCAGTTGCTAAAGTGAGGATAAGGTATATATGTACGTAACGACGTATAATATAACATCCACCGGGTCTTTCGTGTGTGAATAGAGTATAGACACATCTATCTATGCAGAAATCTAATGGTTATTTATCTCTCTTCACATCCTTGTCAATCACGCAAGAGGGTGTTTGAAACACGTTCTGATATCAGTAAATCGTGACAACGATGAGAGATATGCAAAGGCTAATACTTTAGCACTCACTTTGATGTGGAAAACCAAATCCATGCAACATTTCCGGACAACCACTAAAATTATGCAAGTCTAATCTACACAAAACAGTGAGAATATCCAACACTTACAGATCCGTGGTATCATCACGTGCACTCCAACTTCATTATATCAAAACAGATCACCAATCACGGGGTATGTACGGCTTGTAATCAGTGCAGTGGGGACTAGGGACCGAGTCTAACCACAGTGAAATTGTGAACACGAGATACAATGTTTAGCAAAAGGCTTAATGCACTTTTACAAGGTTTTGTGGGAGTAATTTTGATATCAGCCTCATATTTATACAGAAGAATTTGGATATAATTATAGATAATTATACAATTACAAAGATTTAAAAGTCAACATGATAGAGCTGCTACCAATTCTACATAACGGCAGCTCTGGAATAGTGATATAAACATAAAAGAACTATCTGCATTTTCTCACAGAAAATGAGATGTTACACTTTTGAAGCTATACCCGCCAAAAATTTAAAAAGAAAGTGAAATGTTACTCAGAATTTTTATTTTCATGTCTGGTGTGTGATCAATTTCATGGACCCATTAGTACTCTTCCCATGCTCTGTGGGGCAGGATACGAGGCATGGTTTAAAGCTGGACCATCACTCCTATTGTCTCTAGAACCATAGGGACTAGAGCTGTTGTTTAGAACACCAAAGTATACTGGAGCTGAGGTGGTATGAACAAACTTGAAATTGGAATTACTTGTGTGAGTTTGAGTGTCCCCAAATTCAGAGTGCATCATTTTCCCTTGTGCGTTTGATCTATGTTCAGCAGCTGAGCTAATGCCCATCCCAAGGTCAAGGCTAATGGTATCACTTTCTTCTAACTTAATTCTTGTCTGTCCAGCTGCAGCTACTGCCATGTCATGGCTGCTATTCCTTGCAGCTGGTACATCATGATTGTGTTTACCCTCATATGTGGTTATTACTGCTTTTGGATCATGAGATGCCCTCTCCACATGTTTTCTGACAGGGCAACCCGCATTTGTGCATTTGTAATAACTCCTACATAAGCAGCATAGTAAGATACAAGATTAACAAGAAATATGTAGTTGAGTAGCATATATTACCACTGCAGTTAGTATGAATCATAAGGATGGATCATAAACATGCAACAACAATATCTACCAAGCACATATTTGATTTGAATTCCATACTTTTTTAAAGCATTTCCTGAAGTAGCCACACAACACACTAATATAGCATAGGAATCATAAGAAGTAACCTTTCAAGTCTATAATAATGACATCCACATTGATGATTGTCTCCATGAAATAGAAAGGCTTGGTACGGACATTACCGAGGATAATTATAACAACCAACTTAATTCATGTATATATAGCCCAATTTATAACTAATTGCTCATAACTGCGTATTGACTTCATCAAATGACAGCAAGCTTAGTTGTAACATTGGGATCAGCTACACCAGTTCTTCATTAAAACAAGCAGTATAGTAATCCTAGTTTCCTCATGATTAAAATTAAAAAAAATAAAAAATACACTGCCCACATGTCCTTCAATCTTTATGACTGAGTATAAATCCTGCAATGATATGCATATCTTCTTGTCCTTCCCCTCCCCACACTCTAAATTTTCGCATAACTTGGTATGGCCATGCAACAATAATGTTCGCTCCGTTCCTTTTGGAAGCGACATCTACTACTGCCACTTTAATTATCCACCGTGCTTTGTAGCAAAATTTTAGCAATCACGCTATTAATTTTCAGTTTGTTTTATCCATGCAAGTATTTCATCATTCTAGCTCCTCATTCTCATCAATTTTATAACAAAGTACAAAAATAAAAATCTTCTAAATGAATATTAAAAGCAGCTTCCAAAGTCATCCAAGTGAAATTCCTCCACCTAAAGCTTTCAAGAGCTTAAAATACAAAATTTCATAATCTAGCAAGTTATTTTTTCCATTGCTGTTCTTGAAACTGTAAAACATCATCTACCTCACCATAGATCCATCAAAGTATCCCTTACCAAAAAGTTCGTGTTTATGAGATTCATTTGCCTAGCGTACTGTTAATGAGGATTGTCTAATACCAACAATATATATATATATATATATATATATATATATATATAAAATGTGTGTGTGTATAAATACCCTCACATTTTCATGTCTGAACCTAATCTAGTACAAGATACAGACTTTTCTTATGGACCAGGTTAGCTACATAGCTGCAACAGGGGTCTCAGCGAGAGACTAGCTAACACCAATCATAATAAAAGAAAAGCTTGTAAAGCAAAATGATTGAAAAGTGAATATTTAAGTTACAATAAACTATTATATCACGTTAATTCCTCACTTAAATTGTTGTCTACACAACAATTACAAGAGCAAAAGCTTGACAATAGTAAAAGAAATCATTTGACAAATCACATACATTAAATTGAATTTGTTAATTTAACTTCGATTCCCAGTGAGGACATACCTTGGGTTAGGATTGCCTCTCACCACCTTTTGGCCATACTTACGCCAGCGATACCCATCATCCAGTATATCAACCTCACTCAAAGTTTGTACAACAACCCGTGGCTCCCGGATAGGCTTAACTACAGGAGTGATGTCAACATTTCCAAGTTCCATTTTTCTACACAACAAAAAGAAAAAACTCAGCAGCAGCAAGTGAGCACACATGCCGAAGAAATTCAGAGCTTCGACCAAAGTGTCATACCTTCGCTTTGAGAAGGGATCATCATCATCAGCGTCATCACTAATCCTGTTCGACGCAAACCCGACACCCTCTAAACCATCATCATTTGTTGCTACAGGTGATGGCTCAGAAGCACTGTTGGGCTCAGCAGCATGAGACAACTGACCATACATGGAAGGTGCTTTGTCTACAATAAAAAATTAGAAGATAAAGAAATCCAGCTTATTTTCTCTGCAACAAAATAATAAAATGGAGCTATGATAAGCGTCTGGCTGGTATTACCATCTACGCCAGCCAAAGAAGAAGCCTTATCAGATCTCTCTACTTGAATAGACATAACAGTACCAGTAGAGTATCGGCAGCTTGGTTGAGGTTTAGGATGATCATGTGTTCCCTTGTAAATTATCTCAGTAATTTGACCATCATGAGAGCGTTCAAAAAGTTTTTTCACTTCACAGTTAGGATGTGTACATTTGTAATAGCTGCGTGGAAATTCACTTCCTTTAACAAGTTTTTGCCCATATTTTCGCCAATTGTATCCATCATCAGATGTTTTCTCAGCTGCAACTGAAAGTCCATTGCCTCTGACCTCAACATGTGATGCTTGAAGCCCAGTAGCTGTGTTGGCTTTGTGGTTAACATCATCCAAATCAACATCAAGAGGAGCACTAGGACTAGAACTAACCATTTGTACAGGTGATGATAGACTTAATTCGTTAGCAGGAACTGCTATCTCACTTTCAACTAATGGTGAGGAAACAAATGATTGGGCTTTTCCTAGACCTTCTACTTGAGTTGATTGTTTGATAACATGGTTATTGAAGTCTGCAGGAACCTTAACATGAGCAAATAGCATTGGATAAGTGCTATGAAATTAGTAACCTTCAAAACAATATTAATCAGAACACGAAAACACCATTTGTTTTTATCTAGCACTGTAATCATGTATAGGACTATAAAATTATAAAACTATTCAAATGAAACAAGACTTTAGGAATTGATTTTGTCTCATGGGACAAAGTTTGAGTAGCATCAATCTTGATAAATTTGAATTATGATTAATTATCCCATCTTGTTTTGTCAATTAGTACACACAGATTTAAACCAAGTAAAGTCAGGATGGAAAACAAAATTTGAGCCCATTCGTCCAAGTGATTTGAAAGTTATTTTAATCAAAGTGTTGCCAACATCAATTTCATTACCATATTCAACCTGTTGAGTGGTTTAAACTCAAAGAAGCTTGATTTCCTGTCATCAACAGTACTGGTACTGAAGCATGCAGTGGTTACTGCAAATGTGGCAGAGGCAGCAGAAGCCTTAGAACCATGTATTGTTTGTTGAAGCTTGCGGAGGGACCCTGTAGTTGGTGAAGACTCCACCTGCAACGCATGGACAAATAATATTTAAACTATAAGCTCTTTGAGCAACAGTTGTGGAGTGAAATGAAAAATTATAAAGTAAAATGCACAGAGAGATACGGGAACAATTTATCTTCTCAAAAACCAACAAAAGGACAGGAGGGAAAAGGCAAAAACAACAGCAAGTTCCTGAATATCTGAAAACCATAAGGCCTCAAACAGCAATCAATAAACCAAGGAAATCAGTAATAACAGCAGAAAGAGACCACATATATAATCTTCTGAGTAAACCAATAAACCTAAACTAATTGAATGGCTTAACCAGCCAGTGATGTAAGCAACCCACTATAATTGAGCGTAAGCAAAGTTTTTTACTTTCTCCTGCTTCTGATATTGCATGTTGTTTATTTGAAGTCCGTTTGACAAAGATACCACAGTACGTTATAATTTGCAAAAGTTAGTTATATAAACAATCAATCATAACAAAGAAAAGACACTCCTACATGAATGTAGCAAAGAATTCTACTCGAATTAGGACCATACAGAGTATTAGCGTCTAGAAACAAGTCCTTTCACAAAATCCAGACCCACAATCTTTCTGACATTCCCCATATTATTCTCACAGCACATGCACACATAACTAAAATCAATCCACTAATCGTTGGTAATACTTGATTCGTTCGCTCCATATATATAAATAGTAAAGGAAAAGAAGAGGATTTTTCTGTGCACTCTGCTGCACCGTTGAAACAAAAACAAACAAAAAGGGCAAGCACCAACAAAAAAGAAGATTCATTATGTGAAAAAACAACACTGACATTAAAATAAATAAAAGGAGAATGTTGAACGATCCTCAGCTAAAGTTATATTCCACCAAAGAGAATACCGTATTTAAGCATAAAGCAGCCAATTCATAATCCTATAAGAGCAAAAGCATCAGAAACCAACGGACCCATACACAAAAATGTACTACTAAATGAAGGATCAAACGAGTAAAGAGCCAGCTCTAAAGAAACAATTTTCCACGAGACTGAACTAGCATATAAGAATTTCGAATTTTACGTAACAAAAAAAAAGCATCTTCAGCTCATTACTCTCGCCAGCATTCAAATCAAGTCATTTGTAAATTATCAAATTATTCCACCAAATCGATACGATTTGACACCAACCCAGATAAGCCCTATTGGGTAGCTGAGAAACCCCAAGAAAATCACAGTTAAAAGAACAAATTTTTTATATGCCACTCGCTACAAGTGGCCTTTACCTTACATGCGTCAAGTAAAAAAAAACAGTAAAACACAACCTTTGACCAAAGTAAACTAAAAACGACAACATTCCCCCACTGAATTCACTCAAGCATTTACCTTTCCTCCTTCTGTTCCATTTCCTCTCAGAAAACACAAAACCCTCTGAAAAAAATGAAAATTCTATCTCATAAACACCAACCCACTTATTCCCATTCTTCACCAAACCAAACACTTCAATTGGAGTCCCCAAAGCAGAAGAGGAAGAAGAAGAAGCAAAAGAGCACACACTCACTCACTCACTCACCTTCATGTTGGAAAGAAGAACCGGCGATTCCAGAAACGACGTCGGACTCAGTCCCGGCGGAATCGTGATGCGCGGCAACCTCGAGATCGGAAGCTTCGCCGGTGCAATCAGCTTGTACCTGGCCGTCGAATTCTGACCCGACCCACTTCGATTTGGATCCTCGGATGCCCCGTTGAGCCGTAGCTCCGAACTCGGGCCGGGCTCGGCAGAGTTGGTGGCGGCGGAGGCGTCCATTGTGGGTGGTGGCGTTGATGAGAGTCAGAGCAGAAGTAGGGAGTGAGCGAAGGGCAAAAGGGTCATTTCAAGATGCAATTTTTGTTGTGTTTGTGTTTTGTGTTTTGTGTGTCTGTGTTTGAAGGTTGTGTTGTGTCAGAAATGGTGGAAGTGCAGGACTGAGTTGACTTGCAATATTGGATCTCGCTTTCTCTCACAAACAAACTCACTCACATGTCTGTGACTCTTTCTTCTCTGTCATTTTAAACCCTTCTTTCTCACCTTTTTTTTTTTTTTTTTTTTTTTTTTTTTTTGTTACTTCTCTGTAACTAAACTCACACCATCATAAAAAAAACACAATCATCATGCAAGTAATAATTGAGGTTGAATTGTAAGAGTTTCTGGATTAGATTAATTTGGGTTTACAGTAAATTTAACATATTTAATGCTTAATTGGATTGGTTTAGTTTTGAGGTTTTCAAATTTTTTTTCTTAGTATAAATTAAATAATTTATACTAAAATTAAATTGGTTATTATGATAAAAATAAATTATAGTTTAAAATAATTGGTTTGATTAAGATTAGAGAGAGTGAAATGAATTAAATTAAAAAAAAAAAAGCATTCAATGTACTTATAATTTAATTGGAATTGTGAAGTAAATCGAATCAACTTAATACATAAGTACTCGTATTAAATTGTTTGGATTTAATAGGTACGTATTGATAGTGTAAAAGTATAACCAAAGTTTTATAGAATAAATTAATTTAGAGTTTAACAAATTTAAATAACAGGTAAAAATTCACCGTGAATTTTATTTATTCACTGTTTTAAAAGAATACATTAAAGGGACGAAACTAAAGGATGGGATGGAGAGAGAAAAAGAAAGAAGGGTTGTGTGGATTTAGCTTTTAGACTTTTTAAAGCTGATAGGTAGATGATTATGTCAATGAATGATACACAATTGGACAAAGATTTTGTAACAAAATGATTATTTTACTATTCGTTAAGAGAAATATTGTTTATTTAATTTTTTTGATGTTGTGTTTGTGGTGTGCCAAGTACCAACCAACTCTATGTTACTCTTCACCACAGATAATCAGTGTGAGTGAGTGATTGGTGCAAAACTGTGAAACCCTTTTGCACAAGTTGAAAGCCAAAGCCAAACCAGAATTAGTTCACCAAAAGGGTTAGATTCAAATAATTTAACCTCATGAATGGGAGAGTCAGTCTCAAGCAATGACCTCAGTGTGTAGTTTTTGTCTATGTTACATGAACTCTGATCACATGATTCAATTCAAGGAATGCAGTGTCGGCAATCCCAACAGGGAAACTGTCATGTTTGTGCAGTGAGTGAAGTAGCAAAAAAAAGGAAACCAATTAGTTCACAGAATCAAGTGGTGGTAGAGGTTTTGGACACTCACTGACTACATTGTTTAGGCATCTAAATGTGGTAATTGTTGACCTGACCACTTAAATAAAATTCCATTTGGGTATTTTTCAGTCACAATAATAAATGAGAATGTTGTCAATTTTTCATGGATATGCTGTAAAGATCTTGGAAAGAGTAAGTTAACATGTTGGCCTCACACTATTAAATATCTTCTTTCTTTACTAATCTCACACCATTTTGTTCAAAGGGGTTAAAAAGGAGTTGAGGCACAAATTTTGGTTTACTACTATAATGTATAGGGTATTATTAATGAACATGGTCTAGAAAAGCACAAGAGAAAGAAACATTTCATTAGAGTTTGTTTTCATTTCCCAATTTGGTGTGGTTTTTTACTTTTAGCAGTTTGAAGACAGAGAAGAAAGGGAAGGGTGTACTTGGCCTATGATTAGGTGAAGAGAAAGGAAAGCAGCAACAACAACAAATCTAAGCATTTAACGGCTTGTGATGCAGTTAAAGCAAAGTTCTCACTGCTTTTCTAAATCTTTACCATCTTTTTGTTGAGTAATCTTTTTCCTCTCAAATAAATTTGTCTATATTAAATGCTAAAGCACGTCTTTGTCACATCCAAAATTCCCTGTCTTCTCCATCTCTCATGACACTTATTCTTATTTGGTAAACTTTTCCTGATATAATTGAAAGATGAATTACTTATTCACCATGCATTTACTTTCTCCAATTTATTTAATGCATGAAATTTTAAAACCGTCGCAAAATAAATGTAATGTAGTATGGGAAGAGAGATCTTATCAGAGAGTTTGTCTGGTATATTCTGATTTTATGTAAAAAAACATATGTGAATATTTTAATACTTGTTGAATTAAGAAAAAAAAAATGTCATTCTTAAGATTTTCGCCAATGACATTCCAAACTAATTTTTACGTTTTTATGCTTATTTCTCACTGTCTGTTAAAGGTTTTGCATAAAAAAAATATCTCATTTGAATCCTTATAATTATAAATGCCACAAGATATAAACTGACCATCTGAATTGCTTCTTATAAATCGAATTCCTTTACTTTATTGATAGCTTTGGGATGGCAGTTCATTATAAAAAAAATGCCAAATGAAAACAAATAAAATACCCTTAATATATGACTTAATCCCTTAAGATAAAATATGGACTCCGGCTAGTGTATTTCGTACTGATGTAAATCTGGTACAACACAGTTCGCATATATAATATTATTCATTGTTCTTTGCCAAATGAAAAACATTAGTCATGAATTGGTGAGGGATGCAAGGTCCATTTTCTTCTGAATGAAATTCTCACTACCAAAAAGAAGAGAGATGGCAAGTCATCTACGGCCCATTTCCATGGAACACACTGAGAATACGTCTCAACCATCATTGCAGTAAACATATAGAAAACGAGGTCTCTTACATGTTACATTATCAAACCATCAATACAAAAAGATCAGCAATGGTCTCAGAAGGTGAGATGAATAATCTGTACAGACACATCTTATCATAGGTAATAGATCACTTCAAAGGTACAACAGTATCAGATCCCTCTCGCACACTTGCCCTTCTTTTAGTGTTAACTATTCATAGGTAACATTCAAGCTAATCCATTCATTTCGGCTAATAACTTCCCCTAGTTACAGATGAAACTAAAAAAGACCAAACTACTATGCAGAGGCACAAATCATAAAACCAAATGGTGCAATAAAATTGCCAAGAGAACCTACACCTAGTAGGATATGCATACACATACACCTAGTAGGTCCACAGGCCATGCAATGGACTCACAAATAACCCACCATCGGAAGACATGGCATTCAAACTTAAGCCATGTGATTGACATGGGCAGTGTGACAGTGTGAGGCAATGTCCGTAGGCATTTTTCTTTATTTTATATTATTGACTACACTGAACTTTTCCCCCACTGCATGATTAAAAAAATACAAGTCTTAGACTTCAGACAGCCCAAAAGTTTATTTTCCTACATTTTCAGTGTCACATAACCTGGACCAGCCCAAGGAGATGGGAACCCAAACATATTGTAATTTGGGCTGCTTTCTAAAAATAGAGACCTCAGCTACTTTAGACCAAAGTATACAGGCCATGATTCAACAGAATACCACTACCATGATGACATTTAACATCAATTCATCTACATCTACTGAAGATGCAATATACTCAACTAGAATTGGTTCTATTAGACACAATAAAAATATTATCCATTGGATGTAAGTGTCAACAAAACAAATGTCAAATGGACAATGAGATATGATTCATACACATGATTATTATAGTACAGAGGGAGCCATAATCCATAATAAGCACCCTTCACGATCAAGAGATATGAATCAGTTCAAAATACAGAAGAATTTTCAAAATCAATGATATCAAAACATAGTTTCTTTGCTAATTTTGGCACAAAAACTATGTTTAAAAGAAGCAAATAAAGCCAACAATTTTTATTTTTTTTTATTTCATACAGAAAACTCATTGGCCAAAACACAAAGGAAGACAAAGAAACCATGGATGAGAAACTATACCGAAAATAATTTTTTTCACACGAGCACAACAGACAGTTCATACAGGGTATTGACAAAATAACAAAACAAATATCTTGTATTTTTCAATCCATGTGGATGATGCGTGGTCTCATGGATGAGTAAATGCATACCATTCCTGTAGCAAATATTTTAAGGCTTCAGGAACGGATGGAATACCCTATGTCTTTGGATTAAAATCTTCAAACCCATGAAAGAGAAAATTGAATTTCTTTGTACAGTGTGATGCAACCAAACAAAAGTTAAAATCTAGATAGGGTTATCTGGTATGAATAATGCTAAAATAGTTCTCATTCCACTAATAAATTTTGATAAGATAAACCCATAACTGCATTTAGATTTTTTTATCATTTACTAGTATGAAATTATGCAGTAGGACGTGGAAAAATATGAAACGCTCTCGAAACAACTGTAGCGCAGACTCGTGAAATAATAACTAATCACAAGCAACACTAAACCTAACAAAAATATTGAAAGTTTCGATTTGCTCGGGTTTTACCTTTGAAACCCGATCTTAGGCCTTAATGCCTGGAAAAGACAATAAGCCTAGGCAGCGATGAAGTGCAACAACAGTGAAGTTTAGAGAAGACCACGATTAACCAAAAAGGAAGCTTTTAGAAGTAAAATTATTCAAGTAATCATGATTTGTGAAACCAATCATTCCCTAGCAACCCTTCGATGCAGAATTAGTTCCTTTCCTATAATCATGGAGATCAACAAAGCAAGCTATGTTTTCATCATTAAAAGACCAGGAGTGCAAAGTCATGGAGAAACTAAGACCAAAGCTACCTACCCAGGAGTTCAGCATTCAAAAGAAAAAGCAATTTCTTGGTCTACTTAGGATAAGATGTTTGATAATAATGTTGCAGACCATAACCACCATAAGCAGAGACACTATCATGATAACCAGACGGCACAAGTGGCTCTGATGAATTTGGAAGAGAACCACCTTGACCAAGGTTGCCACTGGGACCCATTGGGACACCATCAAGACCATAAGGCCCAGTTGAGGTGCCTGTATAAGGCAAGATGGTTGGGGATGGAGCCTTCATGCCATATGGCATGGTTGGCAAGTTCATGTACGGATTTCGATGTTCCGGTAACAAACCTTGTGACTGGAAATGAGGTTGCTGTTCAGGCAGCAAGCCTGATGACTGGAAATGAGGTTGTTGTTCCAACAACAAACCTGGTGAATGGAACAAAGGTTGTTGCTCCAGCAACAAACCTGATGACTGGAAATGAGGTTGTTTGTAGTGGTGAGGGGTTGAACTGGCACCACCGACACTATTCAGGACAGCTGCAGAACCAACTGGGGCAGAAATTCGAGGACGCTTGATCCCACTTTGTTGCTGCTGATGAGAAGGAGGCTTTGCAGAAAAAGCCGACGCAGTATATTTTGAATTTGCCTTATGTTTCGTCAATTGCTCTATACGCTGTTGAAGGCTTTCTGGTGGATATTCTGATTGAAGATTATGACTTTCAATAACCTTAATTGCGGATTTCAGCGCATGGACTTCTCTGGCTGTGATTTCATTCTGCAAAAACACTCAAATAAATACAGGCAGTGACATCATACACCCCGGGTAAAGAATCATGGGGAGAATACTTACAAGTGACTTCCCTTCCTCAGAAAGTCTTTTAGCAAGTTTCTGAGATTCATTCACGTGAGCTTTCAAAATGGGAACTGGTGGAATCTTATCCGCAAGATTGAACTCAAAAACATACTTCACAGCTAGAGTATGTCTGCACCTGTCAATAAGTTTCTGAACAAGACCTGCAAAACACCCAAAACAAAATTTCCCTCACAAATTAAACACCAAAAAAAATCAAATAACGGCAGCAACACCATTTCAACTTGCAACATTACACTATCTTAAAAAACTCCAACTCCAAGACTACATAACATAAAGACTAGTGGTTCCTGGAGTTTTCGGTCGCTGAAAATGGATTATCTTTAGGTTTAGTTCCCAACTTATTCTAGATCAAGAATTAGTCCCAGAGGTATAATCACAGCCAGAAACCATAGGACTGATTCCATAAGGAAGTACATTATCAGTTAAGGGCCAGCTCCTACACCGACAGGTGTTGCACTATTGGCATAGTTAACCATTGAAACCCTTTCATATGTTTAAAAGGTCCAAACAACTGTTTGTGTCAACCTCGTCAGTAATCCCCAACATTCAAAATGATAAGTTTCCACCTAGTAATTTTGAAATACTCAACTTTTTAGCCCCTAAAAGTTAAAACTTCTGAGGACAAAGACTTGCTGATTCACAGTGTAAGGGATTAACATTTGCAAATTTCAAAATTACAGGAACTAAAAACACCATTAACGCTAAACACTAGAGTCACAACAACAGTTAACTAACAAGCTACAAGCCTACAACAACAAATCACAAACACGGTTACCTAACACCATCATCTCCTAACATGCCATACTAAACCAAAAAGTCAAATTCAAACGAAAGGGCTCCAACCTGGAACTTTGTCTGTCAAACCAACACTTCGGTACAGCTCAGGAAGATCTTCATTGACAGCAGCCATGGCAGAAACGTTGATAATCTCATTCTTTGTCAATTCAGAGAACAACCCAAAAGCCGCCGCAAACTGCAAGAAAGTCGTGGCGCCAACACCATCACCGCCTTCATTTCCCAGGCTCCCCTTCCACTCCATACACAACTTCTTTGCTCTTTTACTCACCTTAAAACTCACAGAAATGGACGCAGCCCTCAGCTGCTGAAACAAAAACCCGCAAGTCCTCCTCCTTTTGCGCAATTCCTTTTCATCTTTCACCGCATTGGCACCCACGACACCGTCCAATGCATCGAGAACCAGCGACCCGGGATCGGAAGCACGCTTGAGGGCACTCTGAAGGTCAACCTCAAACGCAACCTTGTCTTTGAAATGGTCCCCAACGTAGTCCCGCAGCCCTTTTCCGTCCATGCAGTTGCAGAGGGAAATGATGCGTTCCGCGTGGATTTTGGGCAATGCGGCGTCGTTTTGCGGTGATGGGTCAGAAGGGGAGGGTGGAAAGATGGGGTCTTTGGAGGGAGAGGGTGGTGGGTGAGTGTGTTGGTGTTGGGATTCGAGGGAGTGGAGAAGGTGAAAGCGTTGGGAGAGGGAGTTGTGGAGGGAGGTGAAGTGGGCGTCGATGTGGGACCATGAGGGAGGGAAGAAGGAGGAAGAGAGGAGAGAGGAATGGATTTGGAGATCGTCGTAGGCTTTCTTCAAATTTTCTTTCTTGGCGTCCACCAGTTGCAGAGCCGCAGATATGGTCTTCGACGACGTCTGCATTGCTTGTTCTCTCCGAGAGAGATGGAGGATTCTGAACACTTTTATTAGCAAATTGAAACCAGAATGAACAAATTCCTGAAATTGAAACCACAATAATAATGATGATGATGATGGGGAAGTTGGTTCAGTGCTTTGTTTTGTGTTCCTGAATTGTTGTGATTAGGTTGCAGAATGCAAAATACAAAATCACCATGAAATTTGGAAATGTTGTATCTGGACCTGACTGGTACACTGTTAAGTTGGGCCTAAGTTCCCACAGTGTGTGGGCTGAGACTGCTTCTTCCTGCACCTCCATATCATCTTCCTGCACCTCCATAATTTTCAAAATTCCAATAATAGACATGAGGAAATTACAAATTTAACCTTGCTGCTATAAAAGATGGTTTTCCATGGAAGGG